>ERZ1643247.62-NODE-62-length-142598-cov-8.756151_pt1 | contig 142598 bp, 136 predicted proteins | sample MGYA00579264_ERZ1643247 | MGnify/ENA primary metagenome ERZ1643247 (study PRJEB29033, sample SAMEA4952262) | chicken gut metagenome | biome: Broiler Chicken; feature: Gastrointestinal Tract; material: Caecum | place: Ireland | collected 2018 | study: Broiler... | reverse complement strand
CCAGATATTGAATTTTCAAGGTGCATAGGCAAAATCTATGTGCGAAGTTTGAGTATTGAAGATGAATCGGCTAAAGAGATATTATATCAATCGGATGGAATTCATACACAAAAGCCTGATGAAATTATAGAGCGGAATCTTCAAAAAAAGGAGAACTTATACCGGTTAAGAAAAACGGGGCAGATATGGAATATCCAATATAGGGTATACTATATGTCTTGTAATTTAGATCATGTACTATATAATAAGCGGAATAGTACAGAAGAAGAAAAGGAAGAGGATGCGTATGATTTTGCAAGGAAATACAAAAAAGATTTAAAAGGCTTTACAGACTTTATGTGTTGTTCAGACTTTTCGGTACATCATGATTATCAAACATCATGGGCTTATATTGAAGAGGGGATGAATTCGATTGAACGTCATACAAATTTATGTATCGGTATTGAAGAAGAAGTAAAGAACTAACCCAAAAGAGGGTGCAGAGGAGTCGCCGCAAAGATGCGGGGACTCCTCTGCCTACTGTAGGAAAAGATATTATCCCGGGGAACCAGCGCTGCCTATCGTAAAGAAAAGAGCAACTCGTCGTAAGTTGGATATGGCAGGTAACTCCCCGGAATGATGGCTTCAGCCTGATCCACGGAGGCACGGAGGGTATCCATGTCTTTCAGAATTGAATCATGATAATAGCGTGCGGTCTCAAGTGGTTCCTCCATCTGTTCCGCCTTTTTTGTGTCCTCGGTGAGAGCGGCCAGAGCAAGTACGATCTGTTCGGAAGATTCGGTCAGCGTCTGGACGATTTTTTCTTCGTAAGACGCGGACAGGGACGGAAGGAGTTTCCGTTTGTCGAGCGCTTCCTTTGTCACATCGGATACATAGGCAAAAAGTGCCGGTGTGAAGTCTTTTTTCACCATGTCCTGCATGGTCAGAGACTCGATATGGATCGTCTTGGAGTAGTTTTCCAGAATGATTTCATACCGTGAGTAGATCTCTTCTTTTGTAAAGATCCTGTGTTTTATAAAGAGATCAATATTCTTTTCCGCGATAAACTGCGGCAGAGCGTCCGGCAGAGATTTCAGGTTGAAAAGCCCGCGCTTTTTCGCTTCTTCCACCCATTCATCGGTGTATCCGTTTCCGTTAAAGAGAATACGCTTATGCTGCGTAATCATGGATTTTAAAAGTTCCTGAATCTGTTCTTCCATCTGTTCTTCCGGGACGTCTTTGAGCACTTCGTAGATCCGGTTCAGAGATTCTGCGACAGCGGTATTTAAGATGACGTTTGGCTCTGCGACGGACAGGGCACTTCCCGGCATACGGAACTCAAATTTGTTTCCCGTAAAGGCAAACGGTGAGGTACGGTTCCGGTCAGTCGTGTCTTTGGCAAAATGCGGCAGCACTTTTGCACCGATCTCCATAAGAATCTGCTTCTGCTTGAGGAAGTCGGTTCCTTCTTCGATGGATTTCAGTACGGAGGTCAGTTCATCGCCGAGGAAGATGGAGACGATGGCCGGAGGCGCTTCGTTGGCTCCAAGCCGGTGGTCATTTCCTGCACTTGCAACGGAGACACGCATCAGATCTGCGTAATCGTCCACAGCCGCGATAACTGCCATCAAAAAGACAAGGAACTGTGTATTTTCCGCCGGAGTTTTCCCGGGATCGAGAAGGTTCTCGCCGGAATCCGTGACGAGGGACCAGTTGTTATGCTTTCCGCTTCCGTTGACACCTTCAAATGGTTTTTCATGGAGAAGGCAGGCAAGATGATGGGAGTCAGCGATTTTTTTCATCATTTCCATGGTCAGCTGGTTGTGGTCGACCGCCACGTTTGCTGTATCGAATACCGGTGCAAGTTCGTGCTGTGCCGGTGCGACTTCGTTGTGCTTCGTCTTGACCGGAACACCGAGTTTCCAGAGCTCTTCGTCCAGATCATGCATATAGGCAGCCACCTTCGGTTTTAAGACACCGAAGTAGTGATCTTCCATTTCCTGTCCTTTCGGGGCCGGAGCGCCGATCAGCGTCCGTCCGCAGAAAAGCAGGTCCTTCCGTTTTTTATAAAGATCCTTGTCTACCAGAAAGTATTCCTGCTCGGACCCGATGGTCGTATCGACTTTTTTCACTTTTGTATTGCCAAGAAGATGAAGAACTTTCAATGCCTCCTTGTTCAGAGCTTCCATGGAGCGAAGCAGAGGAGTTTTCTTATCCAGGGCTTCACCATTGTAGGAACAAAAGGCAGTCGGAATATAGAGAGAGCCGTCCTTGATAAAAGCAGGGGAAGTCGGGTCCCAGGCGGTATATCCTCTTGCCTCGAAGGTGGCACGCAGGCCGCCGGAAGGGAAGCTGGATGCATCCGGTTCTCCTTTGATCAGTTCTTTCCCGGAAAACTCCATGATGACCTGTCCGCCGCCCACCGGGGAAATAAAGCTGTCATGCTTTTCCGCTGTAAATCCGGTCATCGGCTGGAACCAGTGGGTAAAATGGGTTGCGCCGTGCTCGATGGCCCATTCTTTCATGGCAGCGGCAACGGTATTTGCCACATCAAGCTCCAGGTGTGTTCCGTTCTGTATGGTTTTGTGAAGTGCCTTGTAGGTGTCTTTTGGAAGACGTTCGCGCATGACTTTGTCATTGAATACAAGACTTCCGTAAAGTTCCGGTATGGTTTTTGATACTTCTTTCATCATATAGAGACTGCTCCTTTCATTTCCTGAAGAAATCATGCATGAATCCGCGGATCCATACAACAGAAAAAGGCACTTCGGACAATGTCCAAAGCGCCTTTGCTTTATGCTGTGTAGTATAAACACAAAACAAGAAATCTGTCAATCCTTTTTTTGAAAAATAATAAAAAAAGAAAAAAACCCTTGCAAAACCGAAAAAGACCATTAAAATGTCTTAATATGAACGCGGTAGGTAATAACCACTTTGTTTTTTCTATTACAAAATGATGAGATCAATGGACGGAGGAAGGAAAATGAAGACATGTTTACAATATGATCAGTATCAGGAAACCGGAGTCAGAGAAGAGTGTGGTGTGTTCGGCATTTACGATTTTGACGGGAATGATGTTGCGTCATCGGTTTATTACGGGCTCTGTTCTCTGCAGCACAGAGGACAGGAATCCTGCGGTATCGTTGTATCCGATACAAAAGGAGACAGGGGAAACATCGCATATCATAAGGATCTTGGACTTGTCAGCGAGGTATTTAAGCCGGATACGCTGTCATCTCTCCATGGAAATCTTGGAATCGGACATGTCCGGTATTCAACAACGGGAGGCTCTACAAGAGAGAATGCACAGCCTCTTGTTTTGAATTATATCAAGGGGACGCTGGCTCTTGCGCATAATGGAAATCTGGTCAATGCTGCAAGTCTGAAAGAAGAACTCGTATACGGAGGTGCCATTTTCCATACAACGACAGATTCCGAGATGATTGCATATTATATTGCGCGCGAGAGAGTCCATACCAGAAATGTGGAGGAGGCTGTTCTCCATACAGCAAGACGGATCCGGGGTGGATATGCTCTTGTCGTGATGAGCCCGAGAAAACTGATCGTCGTGAGAGATCCGTTCGGTCTGAAACCGCTCTGTATCGGAAAGAGGAACAATGCTTACATTGTCGCATCGGAGAGCTGTGCCCTTGCATCCGTAGGAGCAGAGTTTATCCGGGACATTGAGCCGGGAGAGATGGTTGCAATTACGGAAAAAGGCATCACGTCCAATAAGGAACTGCAGCAGAAGGAGCGGGCACACTGTATTTTTGAATACATCTATTTTGCGCGTCTGGACAGTGAGATGGACGGCATTAAAATCTATGATGCCAGAATCCGTTCCGGACGGGCCCTGGCAAAAGCGTGGCCTGTGGATGCGGATCTTGTGACCGGTGTTCCGGAATCCGGACTTACGGCAGCAAAAGGATATGCCATGGAGGCAGGACTTCCATTCGAAATTGCCTTTTATAAAAACAGCTATATTGGAAGGACCTTTATCAAACCGACACAGAAAGAAAGAGAATCCAGTGTCAAGCTGAAATTGAACGTTCTGGAATCTGTTGTAAAGGATAAACGGATTGTACTGGTGGATGATTCCATCGTTCGGGGGACCACGATGGCCAACCTGATTCAGATGCTGAAAAAGGCAGGGGCAAAAGAGGTTCATGTACGCATCAGCGCCCCTCCGTTTCTGTATCCATGTTATTACGGAACGGATGTACCGTCCAATGAGCAGCTCATTGCGGCGGACCATACAACAGAAGAAATCCGTGAAATTATCGGTGCAGATTCCCTCGGATACATGAAAATTGAGGACCTGCAGACAATGGTAGGAGATCTGGGGATTTGTAAAGCATGTTTTGACAACCACTATCCGGTTCCTGCGGAAAGCGAAAAAAAGGGATTTACAAACGAAGAAAATTAGAGTATAGTAATGGAATAATAAAAAAAGAAAAGAGCATATGGCAATAAAGGCGGCAAAGGTGTCGATAAAGAAACGCAGGACGAAAGCGGTTTCGGGCACTTTTGCCCCCTTTTTATTTGAAATTCCATCCTGCCGGATGGAGGAAAGTCGTAAGGAGGTAACAGAAAGAATGGTAAAATATGTATTTGTAACAGGCGGAGTGGTATCCGGACTGGGGAAAGGAATCACGGCAGCGTCACTTGGAAGGCTGTTAAAAGCAAGGGGATATCAGGTGACCATGCAGAAATTTGACCCGTATATCAATGTGGATCCGGGAACGATGAATCCAATCCAGCACGGGGAAGTGTTTGTGACGGATGACGGAACGGAGACGGATCTGGATCTGGGACATTATGAGCGGTTCATTGACGAGAGCCTGGATAAGAATTCCAATGTCACCTCCGGAAAGATTTACTGGTCTGTGCTAAATAAAGAGCGCCACGGAGATTACGGCGGAGGCACTGTTCAGGTGATTCCGCATATTACAAATGAGATCAAAGAACGGTTTTACCGGGCGAAAGATCCGGGAGAGGACCGGATCGCCATCATCGAGGTGGGAGGCACTGTAGGGGATATCGAAAGCCAGCCGTTCCTGGAGGCGATCCGCCAGTTCCAGCATGATGTGGGAAAGGAGAATGCGATCCTCATCCATGTAACGCTGATTCCGTATCTGAAAGCATCCGGAGAAATGAAGACGAAACCGACTCAGGCAAGCGTAAAGGAACTGCAGCGGCTTGGAATCTGGCCGGACATTCTGGTCTGCCGTTCCGAGTATCCGGTACCGCAGGAGATGCGGGACAAAATCGCACTCTTCTGTAATGTGCCGTCAGAAAATGTTCTTCAGAACCTGGATGTGGACTATCTCTATGAAGCGCCGCTTGCCATGGAAAAAGAGCATCTGGCACAGGCGGTTTTAAAATGCCTGCATCTGGAAGACAGAGAGCCGGATCTTCAGGACTGGATCGAAATGACCGAAGCGCTTCGTCATCCAAAGCAGGAAGTCGAGATTGCCATCGTAGGAAAATATACCCAGCTTCACGATGCCTACCTCAGTGTGGTGGAAGCATTGAAGCACGGCGGAATCAGCTGCCATGCGGATATTCAGTTTAGATGGACGGACTCGGAGGAGATTACAGAGGAAAACCTGGAGGAGAAGCTTGGAGGCGTGGACGGAATTCTCGTACCGGGCGGATTCGGAAAGCGTGGTACGGAGGGAATGATTCTTGCGGCGGACTATGCGAGAAGAGAGAATATCCCGTATCTTGGTATCTGCCTGGGCATGCAGATGGCGATCGTTGCCTTTGCCCGGTATGTGGTCGGCTATCACGATGCGGACAGTATCGAGTTCCATCCGGAGACGCTGCATCCGCTGATTGCGCTGATGCCGGATCAGAAAGATGTGGAAAACATCGGCGGAACACTCCGTCTTGGTGCATATCCATGCGTACTGGATGAACATTCCAGAAGCTGTGCCCTCTATGGCAAAACAGAGATTTCCGAGCGGCACAGACATCGTTATGAAGTCAATAACGATTACAGGGAAGTGCTGGAAAAGGCAGGGCTTCATCTGGCAGGACTGTCACCGGACAAACGGATTGTGGAAATGATTGAGATCACAGATCATCCGTTTTATATCGGAACTCAGGCTCATCCGGAATTCAAATCCCGTCCAAACCGTCCGCATCCGCTGTTTGCGGGCTTTGTCAAAGCGGCGGCAGAGCATCAGAAATAGAAACGAAGCGAAAGGAAGAATCAGATGAAAGGAAAACAAGGATTGTACTGCCCGATGCTGGAGCACGATAACTGCGGAATCGGCGCAGTCGTAAATATAAAGGGAAAAAAGACACACCGGGTAGTCAGCCAGGCGCTTGAGATTGTGGAAAATCTTGAACACCGGGCGGGGAAAGACGCAGAAGGAAAGACCGGAGACGGAGTCGGAATTCTGCTTCAGATTTCCCATTCTTTTTTCCGCGAAGCATGTAAAAAAGCACAGATCGATATCGGGGAAGAACGGGAGTACGGAATCGGGATGTTTTTCTTCCCGCAGAATGAACTAAGGAGAAACCAGGCCCGGAAAATGTTTGAGACCATCGTGAAAAAAGAAGGACTTACCTTTCTTGGGTGGCGGGAAGTCCCGGTCTGCCCGGAAGTACTCGGAAAGAAAGCAAAAGACTGCATGCCGAAAATTATGCAGGGATTCGTGGCAAAGCCGGAGGATGTAGAAAAGGGGCTGGACTTTGACCGCAGGCTTTACGTTGTAAGGAGAGAGTTTGAGCAGAGCACAACAGAAACCTATGTGGTCTCTCTTTCCAGCAGGACGATCGTGTACAAAGGGATGTTTCTCGTAGGACAGCTTCGCACCTTTTTCACGGATCTGCAGGATGAGCGGTATCAGTCCTCGATTGCACTGGTACACTCCCGGTTCAGCACCAATACGGAGCCGAGCTGGCAGAGGGCCCATCCATATCGGTTTATTGTGCATAACGGAGAAATTAATACCATTCAGGGCAATGCGGATAAGATGCTGGCAAGAGAGGAAAACATGTCCTCCCCGTATTTTGAGGGCAAGCTTCACAAGATTCTGCCGGTAGTGGACCGGAGCGGTTCTGATTCCGCGATGCTGGATAATGCGCTGGAATTTCTTGTGATGAATGGTATGGATCTGCCTCTTGCGGTCATGTCTGTCATCCCGGAGCCATGGGCAAACAATGATACACTGACACAGGCGAAGAAAGATTTCTATCAGTATTATGCGACCATGATGGAACCGTGGGACGGTCCGGCATCGGTCATGTTCAGTGACGGAGACATTCTCGGCGCAGTACTGGACCGGAACGGTCTCCGCCCTTCGAGATACTATATTACAAAAGACCATCACCTTTATCTGGCCTCCGAGGTCGGTGTGTTAGAGGATATCCGGGAGGACCAGATCCTGGAGAAAGGAAGAATTCATCCGGGGAAAATGCTGGTGGTGGATACAATCGGACAAAGGATCATCAACGATGATGAGCTGAAAGAATACTATGCGAAGAGACAGCCGTACGGCGAATGGCTGGATCAGCATATGGTGGAGCTGAAGGATCTGAAGATTCCGAACAGGAAGGTGGAGCAGTATACAACGGAAGAATGTGCAAAGCTCAGAAAGGCTTTTGGATATTCTTATGAGGAATATCATGATTCCATCCGGACCATGGCATTAAACGGTGCGGAAGGCATCGCGGCGATGGGAGTGGATACCCCGCTTGCAGTGCTTTCAAAAGAGCATCAGCCGTTGTTCTATTATTTTAAACAGCGGTTTGCGCAGGTGACGAACCCTCCGATCGATGCGGTCCGGGAGGAGATTGTGACATCTACAAGCGTGTACATCGGAAAAGAAGGAAACATCTTAAAAGAGCAGCCGGAAAACTGTCAGGTTCTGAAAGTCAACAATCCGATTCTTTCCGACACGGATCTTCTGAAGATCAAGGACATGAAAAAACCGGGATTCTGCCCGGCGGAAGTTTCCATCATCTGTTTTAAGAACATGCCGATGGAAAAGGCGCTGGACCGTCTTTTTATTGAAGTGGACCGTGCCTATAAGGACGGGGCTACAATCCTGATTTTGACAGACCGTGGCGTGGACGAAAACCATGTGGCGATTCCGTCGCTTCTGGCGGTTTCCGCAGTGCACCATTATCTCGTGCGGACGAAAAAGAGTACGTCCATGCCGATCATTCTGGAGTCTGCAGAGCCAAGAGAAGTCCATCATTTTGCGACGCTTCTCGGATACGGCGCAAGCGCGGTGAACCCGTATCTGGCGCATGAGACCATACGGGAGATGATTGAAAACGGACTTCTGGAAAAAGATTATTATGCGGCAGTTTACGATTACGATCAGGCAATTTTGAATGGAATTGTCAAGATCGCTTCCAAGATGGGAATTTCCACAATCCAGTCTTATCAGGGATCCCAGATTTTTGAGGCTGTGGGAATCTCCAAAGAAGTGATCGACAAATATTTTACCCATACCGTCAGCCGGGTGGGAGGCATCACCATGAAGGAAATCGAAGAAGATGTGGAACGGCTCCACAGTCAGGCATTTGATCCGCTGGGGCTGGATACGGACCTGACACTGGAGAGCATCGGACGCCACAGTTTCCGAAGCCAGGGAGAACATCACCGGTACAATCCGGAGACGATCCACCTGCTTCAGCAGTCGGTATGGCAGAATGATTACCAGATGTTTAAGGAATATACCGGGAAGATTGACAAGGAGAAAACCGGGTATCTGCGAAGTCTGATGGAGTTCAACTATCCGGAAAACGGCGTCCCGATCGAGGAAGTGGAAAGCGTCGAATCCATTGTGAAACGGTTCAAGACCGGCGCTATGTCCTACGGTTCCATTTCCCAGGAGGCACATGAGGCACTGGCCCTTGCTATGAATGCGATCCATGGAAAATCCAACAGCGGGGAAGGAGGAGAGTCGCCGGAACGTCTCCTGACCAAGGGGACAAAGGAGAACCGGTGCTCTGCCATCAAACAGGTGGCAAGCGGAAGATTCGGCGTGACGAGCCGGTATCTGGTGAGCGCCGACGAGATCCAGATCAAGATGGCACAGGGGGCAAAACCGGGAGAGGGCGGACATCTGCCGGGAAGGAAAGTGTATCCGTGGATTGCAAAAACACGGTACTCCACACCGGGCGTGAGCCTGATTTCCCCGCCGCCTCACCATGATATCTATTCTATCGAGGATCTGGCACAGCTGATCTACGATCTGAAAAATGCGAATAAGGATGCAAGAATTTCGGTGAAACTCGTATCCGAGGCAGGAGTTGGAACGATTGCGGCCGGCGTTGCAAAAGCGGGAGCGCAGGTCGTGCTGATCTCCGGATATGACGGTGGAACCGGAGCCGCTCCGGGAAGTTCCATCCACAATGCAGGGCTTCCATGGGAGCTGGGACTTGCGGAGGCACACCAGACTCTTCTGAAAAACGGTTTGAGGAACCGGGTACACATCGAGACGGACGGAAAGCTCATGAGCGGCCGGGACGTAGCGGTAGCAGCGCTTCTTGGAGCGGAAGAATTCGGATTTGCGACGGCTCCGCTTGTGACTCTCGGGTGTGTCATGATGCGTGTATGCAATCAGGATACCTGCCCGATGGGCGTGGCAACACAGAATCCGGAGCTGCGGAAATGTTTTAAAGGGAAACCGGAGTACGTTATTCATTTCATGGAATTTATCGCACAGGAACTTCGGGAATATATGGCAAAACTTGGTGTACGGACGATTGATGAAATGGTAGGCCGCACGGATTTGTTAAAAGCAAAGGAACAGCCGGAAAACGAGCGTGGCAGGACCATTGATCTGAGTGCGGTCCTGGATCATCCGTATACCGGAGAAAACAATATCAAAGGGGAGTATGATTTCGGGCTGGAAAAGACGCTGGATGAAACGGTGCTGATCAGGGAACTTGGAGAAAAGCTTGCCAAGGAAAAACCGGGCCGGGTGGAGGTCCGCGTAAAAAATACAGACAGGACATTCGGCACCATGTTCGGTTCCGAGATTACCAGACGGTATCCGGAAGGGGTGCAGGAAGATATGTATACAGTGGAATGCACGGGAACCGGAGGACAGAGTTTCGGAGCATTTATTCCGGCAGGGCTTACGATCCGCCTGTCCGGGGACAGTAATGATTACTTCGGAAAAGGACTCTCCGGCGGGAAGCTGGCCGTGTATCCGCCGAAAGAAAGTACTTATCGGGCAGATGAAAACATGATTGTCGGAAATGTGGCGCTTTACGGCGCAACTTCCGGAAAAGCATTCATCTGCGGAATGGCCGGAGAGCGGTTCTGTGTGCGCAACTCCGGAGCAACAGCAGTGGTGGAAGGCGTGGGAGACCACGGATGCGAGTACATGACAGGAGGAAGGGTTGCCGTTATCGGCAGGACCGGAAAGAACTTCGCGGCAGGTATGAGCGGCGGTATCGCCTACGTGCTGGATGAGGAGAATTCGCTGTACCGGAACATCAACAAGTCCATGATTTCCATGGAGGAGATTACGTGGAAATCCGAGGCGGAAGAATTAAGAGGGATGATCCGGGAACATGTGGAGGAGACCGGTTCTTTAAAAGGCCGGATGATTCTGGAACATTTTGATGAGTACCTTCCGAAGTTTAAAAAGATCATTCCAAATGACTATAAAAAGATGCTTGTCCTGAGCAAACACTATGAAGAGATGGGACTTGGAAGCGAGCAGGCCCAGATCGAAGCATTTTATGAGAGTACAGGACAGAAAAAGATGGGAGGGAACCAGTAGCGATGGGAAAACCGACAGGATTTTTAGAATATGAAAGGCAGACCGGGAAAGAACGGCTCCCGAAAGAGCGGATTGTTGATTTCCATGAATTTCACGAACCGCTCCCTCCTGCAAGGCAGAAAGAGCAGGGCGCGAGATGCATGGCCTGCGGCGTGCCGTTCTGCCAGTTCGGAGGAAATCTGAACGGGATGGCTTCCGGGTGCCCGTTAAATAATCTGGTTCCGGAATTCAATGATCTGGTATACCACGAGCAGTACGGGCAGGCCTACAAACGGCTTCAGAAGACGAACTGTTTCCCGGAGTTTACCTCCCGGGTATGTCCGGCACTGTGTGAGGCGGCCTGCACCTGCAATGTGAATACAGATCCGGTGGCGACAAAAGAAAATGAGCGTGCGATTATCGACAGAGCATTTGCCGAAGGCCTTGTTGTGCCGCATCCTCCGAAAATCCGGACCGGAAAAACGGTTGCGGTGATCGGAAGCGGGCCGGCAGGTCTCGCGGCGGCGCTTCTTCTGAACCGGAGAGGCCACAGCGTGACGGTATTTGAACGGCATGACCGGATCGGAGGGCTCCTGATGTACGGAATTCCCAACATGAAGCTGGAAAAATCAGCCATCGAGCGCAGGCGGAAGCTTATGGAGGAGGAAGGCGTTGTCTTCCGGACGAATACCGATGTGGGACGGGATCAGGACGCAAAAGAGATTCTGGCATCCTTTGACCGTGTAATCCTTGCCTGCGGAGCTTCCAGGCCAAGAGACATCGATGCGCCGGGAAGAGATGCCAAAGGCATCCGGTTTGCGGTAGATTTCCTCTCAGAAGTGACAAAGACCCTTCTGGATTCGGATTTCGCGAAGGTACCGTATGAGCTTGCCAAAGATAAAAACGTTGTCATTATCGGGGGAGGGGATACCGGAAACGACTGTGCCGGAACGGCCGTGCGCCTGAGCGCAAAATCGGTGGTACAGCTTGAGATGATGCCAAAACCGCCTGAAAAGCGGAGCGAAAATAATCCGTGGCCGGAGTGGCCGAGGGTTTTGAAAACCGATTACGGACAGCAGGAAGTGATCGCTCTTTCCGGAAACGATCCGAGGATTTATCAGACAACGGTGAAAGAATATATCAAAAACGAGGCCGGGGAAGTATGCGCCATCCGGACAGTCCGGCTGGAACCGAAGAAAAACAAGAAGACCGGGCGGATAGATATGGTTCCGGTCAAGGGAAGCGAACAGACGATCCCGGCGGATCTGGTGCTGATCGCTGCCGGGTTTACCGGGGTGGAGGACTATGTGATGGACGCATTTCAGGTCAAAAAGACCGGCAGGAACACGGTAGAGGATACGGGATTTGCATCCAGTGTTCCGAATGTGTTTACGGCAGGCGATATGAGACGCGGACAGTCTCTCGTTGTCTGGGCAATTCGGGAAGGAAAGGAAGCAGCAAGGGAAGTAGATCTTTCCCTGATGGGCTATACCAATCTTTCCTGACAGGAGTGAAGATCATAAAAGAATAGCAGGATATGAAAGAACAAGGGCGTTCTTACCGGAATATGAGCGGTAAGTGCGCCTTTTTTCAGTGCTTTGACAGCAATAGAAAAGACAGGGGTGTGAATTGGATGGAAAAGATAACTGGTGTGACAAAGGATTCGGCCGGTGCGGCTGCGGCATTAAAGGCCATGGAAGAAGGAGCGCACGTAAAAGTAAAGGGTGCGGTCCATTCCGTCAGAAGGATGGGAGAGATTACCTTTCTCATTCTGCGGAGGCGGGAAGGCCTGCTGCAGCTTGTCTGTGAAGAAGGAAAAACAAAGGAAGGGTACCGGGAGGTCCGGGAAGGAGATACCCTGAAAGCAGAAGGAACCATTCGGAAGGAAGAACGTTCGCCCGGCGGACTGGAAATTGTGACAGAAGAAGTCACAAAACTTTCCGAGTCGAAGAAGGCTTTCCCGCTTCCGGTATCCAGAAAAAAACTGAATACTTCACTGGAAGCGAAACTCTCCGTGCGGCCGTTATCTCTCAGAAATCTCAGAGAGCGGGCAAAATTTAAGATTCAGGAGGGGATCTGCCGGGCTTTCCGGGAGTATCTTTTTCAGAACGGATTCACGGAAATCCATACGCCAAAAATCGGAGCAAAAGGAGCAGAGGGAGGAGCCAACCTCTTCCGGCTTGACTATTTTCACAAAAAGGCGGTACTGGAGCAAAGTCCCCAGCTGTACAAACAGATGATGGTGGGGGTGTTTGACCGGGTATTTGAAACGGGACCTGTTTTCCGGGCAGAAAAACACAATACAAAACGACATCTCAATGAATATACCAGCCTAGATCTGGAGATGGGCTATATTGATGATTTCACCGATGTGATGGAAGTGGAAACCGGATTTTTGCAGTACATGACCCGCCTTCTGGAGCAGGAGTACCGGCCGTGGCTGGATCTTCTTGGCACCCGGCTTCCGAAGACGGATGAGATCCCGTCTGTCCGGTTCGATGAGGCGAAACAGCTTGTTGCGGAAGTTTACCAAAGACCGATGCGGGCACCGTATGATCTGGAACCGGAGGAGGAAGAACTGATCGGCCGTTACTTTAAAGAGAAATACGGCGCGGATTTTGTCTTTGTCACCCATTATCCTTCCAGAAAACGCCCGTTCTATGCGATGGATGATCCGGTGGACCCAAAGGTGACATTAAGCTTCGACCTTTTATTTCGAGGACTGGAAGTGACAACCGGAGGCCAGCGGATACATGATTATGATAAGCTGACCGCGAAAATCGGAGAAAAGAAGATGACGACAGAAGGACTGGAAGATTATCTTTCTGCCTTTTTATATGGAATGCCGCCTCACGGCGGGCTTGGAATCGGGCTGGAACGGCTGACCATGCAGCTTCTGGGGGAAGAGAATATCCGGGAGACCTGTCTGTTTCCGAGAGATTTGAAACGGCTGGAGCCGTAGAAAGGAGATGGCAATGAAAAAAATCAGCTGGGATGAAACTATGGAATATCTGGAAATCCTTTCCCAGATCAGTCTCACGGAAGAAGAAAAGCAGGAGACAGCCGGAGAGTTAAAAAAAATCCTTGCCTATATGGAAAAGCTGGAAGAGCTGGATACGGACGGGGTGGAACCCATGTCCCATGTCTTTCCGGTACAGAATGTATTTCGTGAGGATATTGTGGAACGGGAAGATCAGCGGGAAGCACTGCTTGAGAATGCTCCGCAGAAAAAAGAGGGGCAGTATCTGGTGCCGAAGACAGTATAGAGGAGGAATGGTATGGGAGAAGAATATCTGACATGGACGGCCGGGGAGCTTGCCGGAAAGATCCGAAAAGGGGAGATCCGCCCATCGGAGGCAGTGGAAGCTTCCCTGTTACAGATAGAAAGGATGGAACCGCAGATCGGAGCATTCCTGCAGATTGACCGGGAAGGAGCGCTTGCCCGGGCAGAGGAAGTGGAGCAGGGTATCCGATCCGGAAAATATCAGGGGGCATTTGCCGGAGTGCCGGCAGCGGTCAAGGATAACATCTGCACAAAAGGTATGGAAACAACGTGTGCATCCAGGATTTTAAGCGGTTTTTACCCACCCTATGATGCCTGTGCGGTAGAAAAACTCAAAGAGGCAGGCATCATTATTCTCGGGAAGACCAACATGGATGAGTTTGCCATGGGAAGCACGACGGAGACTTCTGCGCGGAAGGTGACAAAAAATCCGTGGAATACCGGACATGTGCCGGGCGGCTCTTCCGGGGGTTCCTGTGCGGCAGTGGCGGCGGATGAATGTTTTATTGCCCTGGGATCGGATACCGGAGGATCCATCCGCCAGCCAAGTTCCTTTTGTGGAGTGACGGGAATCAAACCGACCTACGGGACTGTTTCCCGGTACGGTCTGATCGCATATGCATCCTCGCTGGATCAGATCGGACCTATTGGAAAAGATGTGGCGGACTGTGCACGGATGCTTTCCCTTCTGGCCGGGCAGGACAGAAGAGACAGTACTTCTTTGAAGAGGGAGACTCTGGATTTTGAGGAGGATCTTGCGGGAGATATCCGCGGAATGAAGGTTGGGATTCCGAAAGAATATCTGGACGAAGGAATTGACCCGGAAGTGCGGGATGCTTTGAAGAAGACCATGGAGATCCTGAAAGAACGGGGAGCATCAGTGGAAGAGTTCTCCCTTGGCATGACAGAATATGTCATTCCTTCTTATTATATTATTGCCTCGGCAGAGGCAAGTTCCAATCTGGCCCGGTTCGACGGTGTCAAATATGGATACCGGAGTCCTCATGCAGACTCGCTCCATGAGATGTACAAAATGACTCGTTCGGAAGGATTCGGAACGGAAGTGAAAAGGAGAATTTTTCTTGGCTCCTTTGTTTTAAGTTCGGGCTATTATGATGCATATTATCTGAAAGCACTGAAAGCCCGTGCCGTCATCAAGGAGGCATTTGACCGGGCATTTGCCGCTTACGATGTGCTGCTTGGCCCTGCAGCACCTCAGACTGCACCGAAAATCGGAGAAAGCCTTTCGGATCCGCTTCAGATGTATCTGGGAGATCTCTACACAGCGGCAGTCAATCTGGCAGGCCTCCCGGCCATATCCGTACCGTGTACGGTGTCAAAGACGGGCCTTCCGATCGGAATCCAGCTGATTGGAGACTGCCTGCAGGAGAAGAAGATTATCCGTGCGGCAGCCGCTTTTGAAAAAGAGAGAGGCATATTTCCGAAGGCATATTCTGGAACAAAAAGGGGGAAAATCTGACGATGAGAAAACAGTATGAGACCGTGATTGGTCTGGAAGTGCATATTGAACTTTCCACAAGGACAAAGATTTTCTGCGGCTGTCCGACCGCATTCGGCGGAGAGCCCAATACCCATACCTGTCCGGTGTGCACCGGAATGCCCGGATCCCTTCCGGTTCTGAACAGGAAGGTCGTGGAGTACGCATTGAAGGCGGGACTTGCCATGAACTGTAAAATCCATACTTTCTGCAAATTTGACCGGAAAAACTATTTTTATCCGGACAATCCTCAGAATTACCAGATTTCCCAGCTGTATCTTCCAATCTGCTATGACGGATATGTGTCGGTTGATACGGCACAAGGAGAAAAAAGAATCCGGATTCATGAGATGCACATGGAAGAAGATGCCGGAAAACTGGTCCACGATCCATGGACGGACAGCTCCCTTGTAGACTATAACCGAAGCGGCGTGCCGCTGATTGAGATTGTATCGGAACCGGATATGCGAAATGCCCAGGAGGTCATCGCCTATCTGGAACAGCTCCGGATCATGGCTCAGTATCTGGGAATTTCAGACTGCCGGCTGGAAGAAGGCTCCATGCGTGCGGATGTTAACCTGTCCGTTCGGGAAGCGGGGACAGAAAGCTACGGCACCAGGACAGAGATGAAGAACCTGAACTCCTTTAAGGCCATTGCGAGAGCAATTGAAGGGGAGACCATACGGCAGATTGAACTTCTGGAAGAAGGAAAAGAAGTGATTCAGGAAACAAGGCGGTGGGATGACAATAAGGAATGTTCCTTCCCGATGCGCTCCAAAGAGGACGCTAAAGATTACCGGTATTTTCCGGATCCGGATCTTCCTCCGGTCGTGATTGACGATGCATGGATCGGACGGCTTAAAAAGGAACAGCCGGAACTGCGGGAAGAAAAGAAAAAACGGTTTATCCGGGAGTTTTCTCTTTCGGAATACGATGCCCGGATTTTGACAGAGTCCAGAAATATGGCAGATCTGTTTGAAGAGACGGCAAAAATCTGTTCGCAGCCAAAGAAGGCTGCAAACTGGATGACTCAGGACGCCATGAAGCTTCTGAAAGAAGCAGGAAAAAGTCCGGAGGAGATGAAGTTTTCTCCAGACCACCTGGCAGCGTTGATCTTGGTAGAAGAAGAGCAGAAGATCACTCACAAAGGTGCAAAGGAAGTTTTTGAACAGATTTTTGACCACGATGAAGAGCCGCTCGCCTACATTGAGGCGCATCATCTGTCCACTGTGGCAGATACGGACGTGCTGGAGCAGATCATCGAGGAAGTGATCCGTGAGCATCCGGATTCTGTGGCACAGTACCGGGAAGGAAAAGAAAAGGTATTCGGATTTTTTGTCGGGCAGGTCATGAAAAAGATGAAGGGAAACGCGGATCCGGCAGTTACGCGGGAACTTCTGCGTGAGAAACTCAGATAGAGAATTCAGGGAAAATATCTGTCATAGTTCTTGCCCTGAAGTCCTGATGCGGAATATAATAAGAACATCAGGGAATTGAGGCAGTCGAAAGATGGAGGAAATCAATATGGCGAAATATGAAACTTGGGAAATTCTTCAGATGATCGAAGAAGAAGATGTAAAATTCATACGTCTGCAGTTTGTGGACATTTTCGGGACCATCCGGAATATTGCTGTGACGGCGGGCCAGATGGAGAAAGCGCTTGCGGGGAAATGTATGGTGGACGGATACAGCATTGCCGGGATGAAAGAGCTTGGATATGACAGAGTTTATCTGAAACCGGACATTGATACATTTACGATCCTGCCGTGGAGGCCGCAGCAGGGAAAGGTGGCAAGATTCCTCTGTGATCTGATGGATCAGGAAGGGAATGATATTGCGGAGAGTCCAAGATATATTCTCAGACGTGTACTGAAAAAGGCAAAGCAGCAGGGGTACAGTTTTGATCTGGACCCGGAGTGTGAATTTTTCCTTTTCGAGACGGATGAAGAAGGGAACCCTACAACACGGACGAGAGAGAAGGCGGGCTATCTGGATGTGGCGCCTCTTGATCAGGGAGAAAATGCGAGACGAGACATGATTCTGACGCTGGAGGAGATGGGATTTGAGATCGAGTCTTCCCATCATGAGGATGCCCCGGCACAGCACGAGGTGGATTTTAAGCAGGCACAGGGCGTGAAGGTGGCGGATCAGATTGTGACATTCCGCTCCACGGTACGAACGATTGCCCAGAGACACGGCCTGCACGCGACATTTATGCCAAAGCCGAGGACAGACCTTCCGGGCTCCGCATTGTCTTTAAATATTTCCGGATTCCGGGACGGGAAAAATATGTTTGCAGATCCTCAGGCGGAGAACGGACTGAGCCAGGAAGCCTACTCTTTTATTGCGGGACTTCTGTCCCATATGAATGGAATGGCCGCAATCGCCAATCCGATTGTCAATTCATATAAGAGACTGAAACCGGGATTCCATGCCCCGACCGAGTTGTTCTGGTCCCTCAATGATTATCGCGCCCCGATCCGGGTAGTGAAAGGGAAAGAAGGAGACACGCACATTGAGTGGACGCTGCCGGACGGAGCGGCAAATCCATATCTTCTGATTGCGCTGGTTGTCGCATCCGGTCTGAATGGAATTCAGGAAAAGATGATTCCGCTGAAGGCGGATGAAAAGGCAGGAGCTCTTCCGGGTACATTAAAGGAATCTCTGACCGCACTGGAAAAAGACGAATTTTTAAGAAATGTCTGCGGAGAAAACTATGTCAGGACCTATTTAAATGAGAAGACAAAAGAATGGGAGCTCTATACACAGGAAGTTACTGACTGGGAGCTGAAAGAATACTTACACAGATTTTAAGAGACAGCGGGGGGAAAGAAAATGGGAAGTATTATCATCGCACTTCCGCGGCAGGAAACCGCGAGAAAAATCAAAGAAATACTTCTGCGCCATGGTTTCGGAGATACCATTGTCGTATCAACGGCGGCAACGGCGCTTCAGGAAATCGGGCGTCTTTCCCACGGAATTGTGATCAGCGGGACGAAGCTTCCGGATATGGATTATACCGATTTGCTGGACTGCCTGCCACGGTATTTTGATCTGCTTCTGCTGGATACGACACAGAATGTCAGTCACAGAAGGCAGCCGGGGCTGGTGGCCGTGACCATGCCGGTGAAAGCATATGAATTTATCGATACGGTCAACATGATGCTCCAGAATCTGGACCGGCAGGTAGTAAAGCGGAAAGATAAGAAGCCAAAACGGACGGAAAAGGAGGAAAACTATATCCGGAATGCCAAGTACGTCCTGATGGAACGGAACCATATGACGGAGGAGGAAGCATTCCGCTACATTCAGAAAAGCAGTATGGATACCGGAAGAAATATGGTAGAGACAGCGCAGATTATACTGACACTGATCTATAATGAGATTTAAAAATGACGAAAAAACGGAAAAAACATAGACAATTATATACAAATGTACTAAAATAAACGTATTGGCATTATGACAAATACGGAGGTAGTAATATGAAAGGAAATGTAATTGTTGGACAGTCAGGAGGCCCGACAGCGGCGATCAATTCAAGTCTGGCTGGTGTTTACCGTACGGCAAAGGACAGAGGGGCAAACAAAGTGTATGGAATGCTTCATGGAATTCAGGGGCTGATGGAGGAGAAATACATTGACCTGTCAGAACATATCACAAACGATCTTGATGCGGAGCTTTTAAAGAGAACTCCGGCTGCATATCTGGGATCCTGCCGGTACAAACTTCCGGAAATTCATGAAAACAGAGAAGTATATGAAAAGATCTTTGAAATTCTGGACAAGCTGGATATTGAAGCATTTATCTATATCGGAGGAAATGACTCCATGGATACGATCAAAAAGCTTTCCGACTACGCGATTGTGATGGGATATCCGACAAGATTTATCGGATGCCCGAAAACAATTGACAATGACCTTGCTCTGACGGATCACACACCGGGATACGGAAGCGCGGCAAAATATATTGGAACATCTGTAAAAGAGATTATCCGTGACAGCTTCTGTCTGGAGTACAGCAAGGGACTTGTCACGATCGTTGAGATCATGGGAAGAAATGCCGGATGGCTTACCGGAGCGGCGGCTCTTGCGAAAGGAGAGGACTGTTCGGGACCGGATCTGATTTATCTTCCGGAGCTGACATTTGATCTTGACAATTTCATGGAAAGAATCAAAGATCTGCTGAAAAAGAAAACTTCTGTTGTTGTAGCGGTTTCCGAAGGAATCCATCTGGAAGATGGAAGATATGTCTGTGAACTTGGAGCAAATGTAGATTTTGTAGATGCGTTTGGACATAAGCAGCTCACTGGAACAGCAGCTTACCTTGCACAGTATGTAGCAAATGAGATCGGATGCAAGACCCGCGCCATCGAATTGAGTACGCTGCAGAGATCCGCGTCTCACTGCGCGTCCAGAGTAGATATTCTGGAAGCGTCTCAGGTAGGCGGTGCTGCAGTAAAGGCGGCGGATGAGGGAGATAACGGAAAGATGGTTGTGCTCAAGAGAATTTCCGATGATCCGTATCAGTGCAGCACAGAAGTAAAAGATGTGCACAAGATTGCAAATGACGAAAAACTTGTGCCGAGAGAATGGGTCAATGAAGACGGTACTTATGTAACAGATGAGTTTGTTGCATATGTTAAACCGCTGATTCAGGGAGATGTATCTCCGGTTATGGTGGATGGTATTCCAAGACATCTGTATAAACCACATCATTAATATTTGAAGAAGGGATCAATGGTGAAGATCGGTGTAACAGGAGCGGACGGATTTCTCGGAAGCAGAATTCTCCGCTTCTATCAGGATAAATTTGATATGACGGGATACCGTCATACGGACATGGACTTTACGGATCCGGAAGAGGCAGAGGCGGTCCTGAAAAAGGACCGCCCTGATATTTTGATCCATACAGCAGCGGTCTCTGATGTGGGCGCATGTGAACAGGATCCGGAACGGTCGGAAAAAGTCAATGTGGACGGAGTCAGAATTCTGGCAAAGATCTGCCGGGAGATCGGGGCGCGGCTGATTTTCTGCAGCTCCGATCAGGTTTATGTGGGAAATGGAGAAAGAGAGCCCCACAGAGAAGAAGAGAGGATCGCTCCACCGACTGTGTACGGCAGGCAGAAGATCCGGGCGGAAGAGCTTGCGCTTAAAGCCCAGCCGGACACGGTGGCACTGCGCTTAAGCTGGATGTTTGCTGTCGACTTCCGGGAGGGACAAGAGCATGGGAATCTGATTTCGACGGTCTGCAAGGCCAGGGAATCAGGAGACCGGATCAGGTATCCAGTCTACGATCTCCGGAGTATCACGGATGTATGGGAAGTAGTTGAAAATCTGGAAATCATGTTTCATGCACCGGCAGGAATCTACAACTTCGGAAGTGAAAACGACAGGAGTACGTATGAAGTGGTGAAAGAGTTTCTGGAAAGTGCCGGAGCGGGATCAGAAAATCTGGAAAAGAATGAGGAAGCCTTCCGGGATCATCCGAGAAATCTGCGGATGAATATCGAAAAAGTGAAAAAACTGGGAGTCCGGTTCCTTACGACAGAAGAAGCATTGAAAAAGGCAGGAACGCGGTGGAAACACGATCCTGCATAAAAAGAAAATCCCCCGTAAAAGGGAGGATGCCGGGTGATCATCGGCTGATCCCCGGCATTTATTATGAAAAAGTTTATTCAAAAAGTATTTACTTGACAGCGTCTTTATCAGTTCTGTTTTGTTTTCTTTTTGATGATTTTAGTATACCTGTTATTCGTGAAAAAAAAGTGTTCTACAAATCAACATTTAAAAAACAAAAAATGAACAAAATATGAACGTAAAGACGGATGTTGTGCAGATTGTACACTTTCTCTTATTTTCTATAGATGAAATGTGGCAGGCCGTCTTTCTGAGGCACTTCCACCTGTCCCTGAATCAGCGGACGGACATAGTTCAGGAACGATTCTGTAACATCGGATCCATCTGCAGTGATCCAGTCGGAAGGAACAACTTTCTCTTCATTGCAGATCTGATTGACATCAGCAGTCCCTGGAACCATCTCGTAGGAATCCCCAGCCTGTCTCTCAAAGGTGATCATAACGCCGGTTTTCCCATCCATGGCACAGTCAACTCCATAAGAACCTGCACAGACTGCTTCTTCCAGATCAGTGCCGGACAGGCAGGAAGAAGAGCAGCGCTGGGAGACATTGAGTTCCACAGAGCGTACTTTAATACCAAGTGTATCTTTTACAAGGTTTTCCAGATATTTTCCGGAACCTGTCAACATTTTGTGACCAAAGGTATCGGTGCCGACTTCGCTTGCGTATTCACAGATAAAGGTGCCTTCGGCATCGTGAATTCCTTCGGAAATACAAACGACAAGGTTCGTAGTCTTCTTCAGGGCATCCTGTACCTGGGAAAGGAAACGGTCTTTGTCAAATGCAGTTTCCGGCAGGTAAATCAGTACCGGATTGTCTCCTTCAAACTTTCTTGCAAGAGCAGAAGCGGCAGTCAGCCATCCCGCATGTCGTCCCATAATCTCTACGATCGTAACGGAAGGCTTGTTGTCATATACTGATGCATCGACAGCGATTTCACGGACTGTGGATGCCACATATTTTGCAGCGCTTCCAAAGCCTGGTGTATGGTCTGTCATGACGAGATCATTGTCGATGGTTTTCGGAATACCGATAAAACGGATGCTGCTTTCATTTTTGGCTGCATAGCGGGAGAGCTTGCTGACCGTATCCATGGAATCATTTCCGCCGATATAGAAGACGGACTGAATCTCATATTCCGCAAATTTTGCAAACAGCTGCGGATAAACCGGATCGGAGAGATCTTCCGGAAGCTTGTAACGGCAGGAGCCAAGATAGGCACCCGGTGTTGTCTTCAAAAGAGGAAGCGTGCCGTTTTCTTCCAGGGTACGCATATCCATCATGTTTCCATTTAAAAATCCCTCAATTCCATTGACCATTCCGTAAATATTGTCAATCTGCGGTGTCTCCAACCCTCTCTTAACGACGCCGTAGAGACTTCCGTTGATAACAGCGGTCGGCCCTCCGGACTGTCCTACCAGTATGTTATGTTTCATATTTCATATCCTCCAGTTTTTTTCTCATTTTGTAATTTAGTATAACGAAAAAGGGAGGAATACTCAATAGATGAGGCGTCAAAAATCCAGACGAAAAACTTATTGACATTTTTCAGAACGGTGTATATAATAACACATAGATAAATATCTATATAAGGAGGGAGAAGATGGATGATAAGAAGATCGCACTAATCTTTAAAGCATTCTGCGACGAAAACCGCATTAAAATTATAAAAATGTTGCGTTCGGGCGAGAAATGTGCCTGCAAGCTGCTGGAAGAAATCAATGTTACGCAGCCAACACTTTCACATCATATGAAAATACTCTGCGATGCTGAAATTGTTGTTGGACGCAAAGAAGGAAAGTGGACCCACTACTCCATTTCAGAGAAAGGTGTGGAACAGGCGAAAGAATGTTTACAGCGTTTGACTACGCTTGAAAGCGAATGTGAAGATAAGTCGTGTTGTGAAAAGTAAGAGAATCAATGCTTTTCCGCACGGCTTATATTTGAGAGAACAAATAGACATATTTCAATATGACTATATAAAAGGAGATTTCTATGGAGACATTAAAAGGAGCGTGGGACTTTTTTCAAAATGAAGTCCTCGGTATGAACTGGCTGAATCGACTTATTGAAACAATTTTGAACGCTTGTGGCTTAGATACCACAAGTAAAATCGGGGCCAGTGTTCAATTTTTTATTTACGATACTATAAAAATAATGGTACTGCTTGGCGTGTTAATTTTGATTATTTCGTATATTCAAAGTTATTTTCCACCGGAAAGAACAAAAAAGATACTCGGCAGATTTCATGGGATATGGGCCAATATCATCGCTGCCCTGCTCGGAACAGTAACACCGTTCTGTTCCTGTTCCTCTATTCCACTGTTTATCGGATTTACAAGCGCAGGTTTGCCACTTGGCGTTACATTTTCCTTTTTGATTTCTTCGCCTATGGTTGACCTTGGAAGCCTTGTTTTGTTGATGAGTATTTTCGGTTGGAAAGTCGCTGTTTTTTATGTTATTTTCGGATTGGTGATTGCTGTTGTCGGTGGTACGTTAATCGAAAAGCTGAATCTTGAAAATCAAGTAGAAGAATATATCCGAAACGGTCATTCTATTGATGTTCCGCAAGCAGAATTACATTTTAAAGAGCGAATGAACTATGCTTGGGACCAGGTTGTTTCAACAGCGAAAAAGGTTGCTCCTTATGTTTTGATAGGTGTAGGTATTGGTGCTGTTATTCACAACTGGATTCCAGAAGAATTTATTGTCAAGGCACTTGGTGATAACAATCCGTTTGGTGTAATTCTTGCTACGATAGTCGGTATTCCGATGTATGCGGACATTTTCGGTACAATCCCGATTGCAGAGGCGTTGCTGGCAAAGGGAGCTTTGCTTGGCGTCGTCCTTTCCTTTATGATGGCCGTAACGACGCTTTCGCTTCCATCAATGATTATGCTTCGCAAAGCGGTTAAACCGAAACTGCTTGGTATTTTCATTGGAATATGTACGATTGGCATTATTATCGTGGGTTACTTTTTCAATGCAATACAATATTTAATTATATAATTTAGGAGGTTCGCATCATGGCATTAGAGAATTTTGGCAAGAAAAAAATCGCTTTTATCTGTGTTCACAATTCCTGCCGCAGTCAGATTGCGGAAGCGCTCGGGAAACATTTGGCAGGAGACCGTTTTGAATTTTATTCAGCGGGAACGGAAACAAAACCGCAGATTAATCAGGATGCGGTAAGGATTATGAAGCAGCTATACGGAATCGATATGGAAGAAACACAGTACAGTAAGACGGTTGATAAAATTCCTGCACCTGATATTGCAATATCAATGGGGTGCGATGTCGGCTGCCCTTATATCGGGCGGGACTTCGATGAAGACTGGGGGCTTGCTGATCCGACAGGAAAGGACGATGCATGTTTCATACAGGTAATCGAAGAAATTGCCAGAAGAATAAAAGAGATGTAAGTAATAAATCCTATTAAGCAGATCATGCCTGGCCGGAACTGCTTAATAGGATTTTTAGTTTTGGAAGAAAGTAATCTCCTTTATTTATATGATTTGATAAGAGTAATGATTTCAGATGTTTTAGCGACTCTGCCTGACACGACTAATTTTCCGTCGATCATAAGAGAAGGAGCTGACATAACGCCGAGCTTTACGATATCAATAAGATCCTCCACTTTTTCTACTTCAGCTTCACATCCGGTTTCCTGCACGGCTTTCTGTACATTCTCATAAAGCCGGCTGCATTTTTCACATCCCACGCCTATTACTTTGATATTCATGATAATCTCCAATCTAGTTTTTTAACGTCATTTCCGTTCCAACACATTCCTGCCATGATGAAAAGATTTTTTTGATGATTGCAGGTCCGATTTTTGAAATAAATACAAGCTGTGATTTTTCAAATTCCTCAGAAGGTTTATAATCAATCAGTGCTTCCACGACATCAATCTGTGTCCAGCCTTCTTTTTCAAGTCTGCAAAATCCTTTTACCCGGTATGCATCAGGGGTCAGACTTTGCAAAAAACGATCCAGCTTACTTTTTTCAACGGTACCATTATATTCCAGGAAGATTGACTTTGGCTTGTTTTCCACGGAGTTGGTTGTCTCTTCGGACTTCGCCCACTGATAAATCGTCAGATCTTTCCGGAGAAAGGAATAGTCCATTTGGCCATTCTCGCTGATCAGAATTTCGCATACAGGATTGATGTCTCTGATCTGTTGTGTGACCTTTTGAATCTGTTCTTCATCTGCAAGATCGGTTTTTGTAATAATTGCAAGGTGACAGTGCTTTAACTGCCGGTATGTAGTCTCTTCGTCTTTTACCTGTTCAAGAAAATTTACCGCATCCACGAAACATAACACACCTTTGAAATCATATTCTGTGTCAGAAACGACCCTGGCTGCTTCGAGAATTTCGTTTACATTGGAAGGATCACCCCAGCCGGAGCTTTCCACGAACAGATATTCAAAATCCTGTTTCGACATTTCGGCAAGAGCATTTACAAAGTTCAGCTTCAGACAGGAGCAGAAAATCGAGCCCCGGTTAATTTCGACCATCTGAATATCATCATTTCTGAGAATGGTTCCGTCAATTCCCAGCTTTCCAAATTCATTTTGAATCACACCTATTTTGTGCCCCTTTAACTGTTTCAGCAGTTCCAGAAGTACAGTTGTTTTGCCGGAACCTAAAAAACCGGTCAAAACATATAGTTTTGTGTTTGCAGACATGTTAACAACTCCTTTGACAATTTTTATATTTTGGATCATGTATATTCATCTACCCCGTTTTTTTTGATGAATATACATTGAAGAATATCTATATATCGTAGTATATAAAACACATAGAAAAATGTCAATATGTATTGCCGGATATTAAGAGAATGTTTTTTTATAGAGATTTTCCTTGGAAAATCGTTCAAAAACGATTATACTGTAAGCAGTAACTGCAAAAAAGCAGGAACGGGGGAAGAACATGAAGTATATAACATTTGCAATACCATGCTATAACTCACAGGACTACATGGAGCGCGCGATAGAGTCTGTCCTCAAGGGAGGAAAGGACATCGAGGTCATCATTGTCAATGACGGATCCAAAGACGGAACCGAGGAGATCGCGAGACGGTACGAACGGGAATACCCGGATATCGTACGAGTGGTCAGTCAGGAGAACGGCGGACATGGAGAAGCGGTCAACAGCGGTCTTCTGCATGCCCAGGGAAAGTATTTTAAGGTAGTGGACAGCGATGACTGGCTGGATGAAGAAGCGCTTCTGAAGATCATGGAGACGTTGCGGAGATTCGAGGAGAACGGCGAAGAAGTGGACATGCTGATTTCCAATTATGTATATGAGAAAGTCGGAGCCTCCCACAAGAAAGTGATTCATTACAGGAACTGCCTTCCTCAGGATCAGGTGTTCGGATGGAGTGATCTCGGGCATTTCCGGATAGATCAGTATATTCTGATGCATTCGGTTATTTACAGGACAGAACTTTTGAAGCTTTGTCAGCTGCATCTTCCGAAGCATACGTTTTATGTGGACAATATTTATGTCTATTATCCGCTGCCGCATGTCAGAACGATTTACTATCTGGATGTGAATCTGTATCGCTATTATATCGGGCGGGATGATCAGTCTGTCAATGAGAAAAACATGATCAAGAGGATTGATCAGCAGTTGTATGTTAACCAGTCCATGATTGATATGTACCAGATGAAGATGATCTCGAATAAAAAGCTTCGGAGCTATATGATCAAATATCTGGCGATCATGATGACTGTTTCGTCCATTATCTGTATCCGGTCCAAGAAAGAGGAAAATCTGAAAAAGAAAAAGGAACTGTGGATCTATCTGAAAAGGAAAGATTATAAAACCTATTTCAAAATTCGATATGGAATTTTAGGACAGACCATGAATCTTCCGGGAAGATCAGGAAGAAAGATCTCGTCCATGGGATACTCTGTGATGAGAAGAATCATCGGATTTAATTAAATACGAATAAAAAGACGGCCATGGTGCATACTACTCTTTAAAAGAATGGAAAGGAGCAGTAAGTAACATGGCTGTTGAATTTTCACAGAGCAGAACAAAAGAAAATCTGATGAAAGCATTTGCCGGAGAAAGCCAGGCGAGAAACCGGTATACAATTGCGGCAGAGGAAGCGTGCCGGAAAGGTTTTTTCGCGCTCAAGGAGATCTTTCTTTTTACGGCGGATCAGGAGAGAGCGCATGCGGCCCGGTTTTATGAGCTTCTGAAGACGGAAGCGGGAGAGAACATCCGGATCGAAGGAGGATATCCGGTGGATCAGTCGGAAAGTCTGGTTGAACTTCTGATGATGGCAGCGCATAATGAGCAGGAGGAACATCAGGAGGTGTATCCGGCCTTTGCAAAGACAGCGGAGGAGGAAGGCTTCCCGGAAGCAGCATATGCATTCTCACAGATTGCGGAAGTGGAAAAAATTCACGGGGAGCGTTTTGCAAAGATTGCAGAAATGTTAAAGAAGGAGACTTATTATGAGTCTTCGGGACAGGGAGAATGGATGTGTCTGAACTGCGGCCATATTTTTAAAGGAGAAAAAGTCCCTCCGGTCTGTCCGGTGTGCAGACATGAACGGGGATATTTTATTCCGGCATGCATGGCTCCGTATCTTGGATTTTCAGCATGCAGGTAATACGAGGAAAGGGGAAAGAATGACCAGCCAGAAAATAGAAAATCTTTTAAATCTTGCACTGGACGCGACCGGGACAGAACGGCTTCGATCTGTAAATCTTCAGGTGGGATATAATGAAATGACAAACACGTGGGACGTCATTATTCTGTATTCTGGTACGCTGGAACGTGTGTCGGAGACTGCGGAGTCGGTGACGCCGCTTTTGAAAAATTTTGCTATTGTGCGGATACGGGAGGAAAATATTGAGAAGCTTGCTTCGCTGGAAGAAGTAATCTATATTGAAAAACCAAAAAGACTTTTCTTTGAAGTGGCAGACGGAAGAAGGGTGTCCTGCATCGATGCGGTGCAGACACCCCGTTTTCGTCTGACAGGAAAAGGGGTTTTGATCGGAGTGATTGATTCCGGGATCGAATATGCAAATGCAGACTTCAGACAGGAAGATGGCGCGACGAGAATCCGTTTCCTCTGGGATCAGACCGTGGAAGGGACACCGCCGGAAGGGTACCGGATTGGTTCGGAATTCTCGGCAGAGCAGATCAATGAGGCTCTGCAGCAGCCGAACAGAACGATGCGTCTGCAGAAGGTGCCAAGTGTTGATAGCTCCGGTCACGGGACTGCCGTTGCCGGTGTGGCCGCAGGAAATGGAAGAAACAGCGGCGGACGTTACCGGGGAACGGCTCCCGACGCGGAATTAATCATTGTCAAACTGGGGAATCCGGGAGGTGTGGGATTTCCGCGGACAGCGGAGCTGATGCAGGCAGTAGACTATATTGTACAAAAGGCGGAAATGCTTCAAATGCCGGTATCGGTCAACATCAGCTTTGGGAATACATATGGCGCTCATAACGGAACATCACTGCCGGAGCGTTTTCTGGATGCGGCTGCGCAGATCGGCAGGACTTTAATCAGTGTGGGAACAGGAAATGAAGGGGCAGAGGCCGGACATACATCCGGATTTGTAAGAGAAGGAGAAGAAACAAGTGTACCGCTTGGAGTACAGGAACGTCAGGGAGCATTCAGTCTTCAGATCTGGACGGATTACACGGATGTGATTGGCGTGACGATTAAGACGCCGTCAGGAGAACGAGTCGGTCCGATTCGGGAAGTGATGGGTACCCAGCGTTTTCTGACCGGAAAAACGGAGATTCTGCTGTATTACGGGGAGCCGAGCCCCTACAGCGGTCTGAACGAGATTTTTCTGGAATTCCTGCCGGTGGATGATTATGTAAACAGTGGAGAATGGAATATTATTCTCGTGCCGGAGCAGATTGTCACAGGGCGGTTTGAAATGTGGCTTCCTGCCAGCTACACGCTGAATGAAGGGACGGCCTTTTTTTACCCGACCGAAGAGCTTACGCTCACGATCCCTTCGACAGCATCCAGAGTACTGACAGTGGCAGCATATGATGCGGACACCATGTCCTACGCTGATTTTTCAGGACGGGGCCGAAAAAGCCAGAATAATCAGAAACCGGATCTTGCCGCGCCGGGAGTCAATGTCGTTTCTGTACAGGGAGAGGAAGGGTATGCATCTTTTACCGGAACATCCTTTGCGGCTCCGTTTGCATCAGGCGGAGCCGCGCTTTTGATGGAGTGGGGAATTACAGAAAAAAATGATCTGTTTTTATATGGGGAGAAGGCAAAGGCGTTTCTGAGAAGAGGAGCCAGAGAACTTCCGGGATATGATTCGTGGCCGAATAATCAGCTTGGATATGGAGCCTTATGCATCAGGGACAGCATCCCGGAAACAAGAGTTTCGTGATTATAGACAGTTTTTTAACAAATATTTTATATATAGTAGACAAAAAACTCCTTGATAAGAAAAAAATATTATCCATTTTGATACCTGCTGTAGGATTTTGAAACTTATAGGTTATATTTATGACAGATAAAAAAAGAGGAAAAACATCTATAAGACGGCATGTAAAGGAGGAAAACATTATGATGACAATCTTATCAGGAGTTGGGATGCTTTTGCTTACACTGGCAATCTTCTCTCTCTTCAGCATGAAAATGCCGAAAGGGTCTTTGGCCATGAGCGGTATGGCAAATGCAGCAGTAGCAACGTTCCTTGTGGAGGCCATTCATAAGTACATTTCAGGGGATCTCTTTGGTATCTCCTTTTTCAAATCAGTTGGGGAAAATGCAGGCGGATTCGGCGGTGTGGCAGCAGCGATTGCGGTACCTCTCAGCATGGGGACCAATCCGGTACTGGCAATTGCAGCCGGTGTCGTTCTGGGACAGTTCGGTATCCTTCCGGGATTTATTGCGGGCTATGTAGTAGGGCTGCTTTCTCAGTTGATTGAAAAATATCTTCCGGAAGGTGTCGATGTCATAGCAGGAGCACTGATCGTAGCACCGATCTCCCTGCTCGTAGCTACAGCTGCAGACCCGCTTGTTAATATGACGCTTGCAAGAATCGGTGGTACTATTACGGCGGCGGCAGAGCAGTCTCCGCTTGTTATGGGATTCCTCCTTGGAGGAATCATGAAGATGATCTGTACATCACCGCTCAGTTCCATGGCACTGACAGCCATGATCGGACTGGACGGACTTGCGATGGGTATCGCGGCAATCGCATGTGTGGGCGGATCATTCACAAACGGTATTGTATTCAAACGTCTGAAGCTTGGTGATAAGAGTAATATCATTGCGGTTATGATGGAACCTCTGACGCAGGCACCGATCATTACGGCAAATCCGATTCCGATTTATTGTTCCAACTTCTTCGGAGGAGGACTTGCAGGTGTATCCGCAGCAGTATTCCATATTATCAATAACGCGCCGGGTACCGCATCCCCGATTCCGGGACTTCTGGCACCGTTCGCGTTTAATGATCCGGTCAAAGTCGTGCTGGCAGTAATCTTCGCAGCGGTTGGCGGATCTTTGGCAGGATATGTAGGAAGCCAGGTTTTCAAGAAGAGTTATGAGAAAAAAGCAGAAGCAAGGCAGAATCTGACTATCGAACCGGCAGCAGAATAAAGCAGATAAAAAGGATCCCTGGGGCATTTTGAGCCCGGGATCCTTTTTGATTGATCATCGATACACGGTTACACGTTCTCGCAGTAACAAAGCAGTGCATTGAGAAAGTTGCGGATTTTTACATTGCCGTGCCGGTCGGATTTTCCACGGATATAATCCATTTCACGTCTGACCTGTTCAAAATTATAAAGCGTGTTGGAAAACTCGTTAAACACATCGTTCGAATAATCTTCCAGACCCAGATGGGCAAGATTGACCAGTCCGGTTGAGGCGGCCCGGCGGATTCGCTGCTCTACAGATTTCGGATTTTCGCTGAAACGCGAGAGAAGACTGCCAAGAGTCTGCTGCTCGAGAGTCTCATCCTGATCGTGCAGAAAGGTGATCAATGAAATGATATCCTTGCTGCCCAGCTCGCCGATGATGCCCAGTTTCTGAAGAACACCGGTAAGTCTGCCCTGAAAACTTTCAGACTGTGAAGAGGAGTCTGACGTTTTTCCCCGGGTGGAAAATTCCGCCTCAAAGAGAGTCTGAACCTTTCCGATTTTGCGGTGCATGGAAAGGCTTTTGATGACATTACGGATTACAGCCTCGACCTCGATGGCGTTGATTGGTTTCTGGATGAAAAATTCCACGCCTGCCTCATAGGCTTTGGCTATGAGATCCTTGGAAGCGACCTGGGAAATCATGATGCAGACAGAATCAGGAGAGATATCTCTTACTTTTTCCACAAAACTGATTCCGTCCATATCCGGCATGAGAAGGTCGACAAGGATGATGTCAGGATGAAGGGCTTCCACATCTTCCAGAGCGTCGTAGCCGTTGCCGGATGAACCGCAGCATTTGCCGAGCTGTCTGTCAGTCACAAGAATTTTCAGTATGTTTCGTACATTCTTATCATCATCTACAAAATAAAAGTTCATTTTTAACCCTCCAGTGTTTCTTTTGGCAGACGGATGGAAAAACAGGTATTCCCCGGACGAGAGTCTGCATGGATGCGTCCGCCAAGATTTTCTTCCACAATCCCTTTTACGATATTGAGGCCCAGTCCGCGGCTGATTTCCCCGGTCTCATAGTTGATTTTTGTGGAAAACCCCGCGTCAAAGATCTGTGAGAGCGCATCCGGGGGGATTCCCTGTCCATGATCTGTGACCGTACAGAGAATTTCGTCTGTTGTTTCTTCTAGTGTAACCTGAATAAAAACCTGATCATTTTTCGAAGCTTCTACCGCATTTGTAAAAAGATTCCGAAAAACAGAAAGCAATTCGTACACATGTCCGGTGCGGAATGAGGAGCGCCCTTTCACTTCAAAAGAAAGCGTCTTGTGAGCGGCTGAGGCAATCTGCTCAACCGGGCTGCGCAGAAGGGAAAACAGTTCACCGAATTCCAGGCGGAGAGGGCCATCTTCTGTCTGCAGCGCATCGGAAAGTCCACGCAGGATCAGATAGTATTCTTTCTTGATTTCATGAATATCATTCGCGATAATCAGGGCATCTTTGGCTGCATCCTTTGTACTTGAATCCGAACGAAGACGCTCAAAGAGCTGATATGCAGAATGCATGGTCGACTCTACCAGGGAGGTGTTTTTCTCCATCCAGATGACTTCCTCCTGAAGGCGGGCTGTCAACAGAGAAAGATTCCGGTAGTAGTCCTGCTGCTCCTTTTTCAGAAGTACCAAATGGTATCTGCGGAACACCGTCATGAAAATCAGAATCAAAGCAGTCCGGAACATAGCGGTCATCAAGATTCCGGATTGCGAAGAAAGGGAAAATGCATTAATATTAAGACGTAGCATCAGTTCCCCGAAATTTGCCGCATAGTCACAGAAAAGCAAAGCGGCGGTGTCCATCAGGACCGAGGATTTTCGGATTTTCACGATATAGACAGTCAGAAGGACACCATAAAAAAGATAAAAAAACAGTTCCGGGACTGCCAAAGAAAAGGAAATATTGAAAGATGATTCCCTGAAGCTGCCCAGAAAAGCCCGTGAAAACATTACAAGGACGCCTGAAAGAGCAGACACCGGGAGAACCGGAAAATCCGGGGCAAGCATGGCAAAGGATGCCAGAAAGACGATTCCCAGTGAAACGCTGAATTCAGGAGAAAAAATATTGATGTAAAACTGTGCTGCCGCCACCGTGATCAGGCTGTAAAACAAGGTGTGCAGAAAAAGATCAAAATATTTCGGAGATTTCATTGATGCTTTTCCTCCGTTTCGTTATTCTGTCATAATTGACAGGATCAATGATTGGCATGAAAATATTCTATCATAAAAAGGGAGAAAAGAACATGGTAAAACGGGAAGATTTGTATGGAATCGCATATTATAAAAAAGCTGTGTATTACGGAAGTACCAAACCGGATCTTCGATTCCGGATCGCCTGGAACAAAAAGGACGATACACTGGAGGCGGCGGTATGGAAGGAGCCGTACTGTTATGATGTGACGCCGGAAGAAGAGATCGAAAGAAAAGTGTTTTCCGCAGATGACGAAGGACTGTGTCAGATTACAGACTGGATCAACGAAAAAGCAAACTAAAGGCTTTACTTTTCGGAAAGCTGTGATATAGTAAAAAAGATGTGAAATGAGCGTAAAGGAAGTTTGAAAGATGGCAGAGAAAACAGGAGTAATCCACGGCAGGTTTCAATGCCTGCATCTGAAACATATGGAGTATCTGCTTGCGGCAAAAAAGCAGTGCGACAGACTGATTATCGGAATATCCAATCCGGATGCAGGTTTTATCAGAACCAATATTCATGATACAAACCGTTCCAGACCGGAGAATAATCCGTTTACGTATTTTGAACGGTACGAAATGATTCGTGAGGCAATGCTGGAGTTTCACGTTCCGCGGGAAGAGTTTGAGATTGTTCCGTTCCCGATCAATACGCCGGAGCTGATTTTCCAGTATGCGCCGAAAGATGCAGTGTACTATATGAGTATCTGCGACGGATGGGGCGAGGACAAGTACCGGACACTGACCGGACTGGGACTTCAGGTGGAAGTTCTATGGAACCGCCCGCTTGAAGAAAAAGGAACGACCGGAACGGAAGTGAGGCATCTTATTATTGAAGGAAAGCCATGGGCCCATCTGGTTCCAAAGAGTGTGTACCGGTATATTACGGAACATCATCTGGATGAACGGATCATCCGCCTGGCCAGGGAAGCGGAAGAAAAACAGAATAAAACGAAATAGTACAAGCCGGACGGGCAATGCAGAGAATGCATTCCTTCCGGCTTGTTGCAGTTTACGGACAAAACTGTCCGTGATTACGTGATGAATTTTCTAATCCTGACAGATCACGGTTCCGGTGCGGCCTTTCAGAGCATCGCGGAGAGATTCCTGGCAGGTGATAAAGGCACGGCGTCCTTCTCCCTTCTCGATGAAAGAGACAGAAGCACGGAATTTCGGAAGCATATTGTAGATGCCGAAATGTCCCTCTTCCATATACTGTTTTGCCTGGGAAACCGTAATTTCTCCAAGCTGTTCTTCCTGGTCAGTTCCCCGGTTGATAAATACCTTTTCCACGCTCGTCAGAATGATCAGAGCATCGGCACCGAGTTCTTCCGCAAGCTTTCCGGCAGTCAGGTCCTTCTCAATTACGGCACTTGCACCTTTCAGATGATGATCCTGTTCCAGAACCGGAATACCGCCGCCGCCGCAGGCAATAACTACCTGATCTGCGTCGGAGAGAGTGCGGATCGCATCCATCTCTACAATCTTTACCGGATTCGGGGCAGATACGACACGGCGGAAACCTTTTCCGGGCTCCTCTACAACGTAATTGCCTTTTTTACGCTCAATGGCGGCATCTTCCGCGGACATGTAACGTCCGAGTACCTTGGTAGGAGTATAGAACGCCTCATCGTACGGGTCTACCGTTACCTGGGTCAGTACTGTGCTGACCGTGCGGTAGATTCCACGTGTCAGAAGCTCCTCGCGGATGGCATTTTGAAGGTCAAAACCGATATATCCCTGTGTCATTGCAGAGCAGACTGACATCGGGGCCGGTGTATAGTCCGGATGATTCTTGCCGAATTCGTTCATGGCAGTGTGGATCATGCCAAGCTGAGGGGCATTGCTGTGTGTGATGACAACCTGATAGCCGTCCTGTACAAGATCCGCGACGGACTTTGCCGTTTGCTTGACCGCAACCTGTTGCTCCGGCAGAGTCGTTCCCAGTGCCCGGTGTCCCAATGCTACAACCACTTTCTTTTTCATACGCATTACCTCTATTTCTCTATGATGTTTCGTGTCTGTGATACAGAAATTATATAATTTTTCCATGGAAATTGCAACCTTCAAAGGGGCCGCAGACCTTGATTTTACAGGGAAAAAGAAATAGTTAGAAAATTGTATGAAATACCATATATAGTGGAATAATAGAAAAATCACAAGATATGGTAGAAAAAACGGTTGCACTCTGCTATAATGTGGATTGTTGCTGAAAAGATGAAAAAGGCAGCTTTGAGAAATTTACTGATACAGCGAGGTATAAGATATGAAAGTGATAAAAAGAGACGGACGGGAAGCTGAGTACGACAGAAACAAAATCGTCCATGCAATACAGAAAGCGAATAATGAGGTGGAGAAAGAGGACCGGATTTCCGAAGAAAAAATTTACGACATTGTTGCGTCCATCGAAAACAGAAAGCTGGAGAGTATGGCTGTGGAGGATATCCAGGATATCATTGAGCAGAAGCTGATGGAAGAGGAAAAATATCATCTGGCCAAGAAATATATCATTTACCGTTATACAAGAGCCATGGTGAGAAAGTCCAATACAACGGACGATTCCATCCTCCGGCTGATCCGCGGAGAGAATTCTGAATTAAAGACAGAGAATTCAAACAAGAATTCCACGCTGGCATCCACCCAGAGAGATTATATTGCAGGGGAAGTGTCCAAAGACCTGACAAAGAGGGTGCTTCTTCCGGAGAAAATTGTAAAGGCTCATGAGGACGGTGTGATCCATTTCCATGATATGGATTACTTCCTTCAGCCGATTTTCAACTGCTGTCTGGTCAATATCGGCGATATGCTGGACAATGGCACAGTTATGAACGGCAAACTGATTGAGTCTCCAAAAAGCTTCCATGTCGCATGTACTGTTATGACGCAGATTATCGCGTCTGTTGCGAGCAGCCAGTATGGCGGACAGTCTGTCGATATCCGCCATCTTGGAAAATATCTGCACAGAAGCTATGAAAAATATATGAGAAAATACAGAGAAAAATATACAGGCATCATTTCCGAAGATATGATGGAACAGCTGGCCAACGACAGACTTCAGGATGAGCTGAGATCCGGTGTACAGACGATACAGTATCAGATCAATACCCTGATGACAACAAACGGACAGTCTCCGTTCGTGACCTTGTTCCTGAACCCGGATAAGTCCCATCCGTACGCAAAGGAAAATGCCATGATTATTCAGGAGATTCTGCGCCAGAGAATCGAGGGAATCAAAAATGAATCCGGCGTCTATGTGACACCTGCATTCCCGAAGCTTGTCTATGTTCTGAATGAAGATAACAATTTAAGCGGCGGCGAGTATGATGATCTGACAAGGCTGGCAGTGAAATGCTCAGCCAAGAGAATGTATCCGGACTATATTTCCGCAAAGAAGATGAAAGAAAACTACGAAGGAAATGTATTCTCACCGATGGGATGCCGCTCCTTCCTCTCACCGTGGAAAGATGAGAACGGAAATTACAAATGGGAAGGACGCTTCAATCAGGGCGTTGTCAGCCTTAACCTTCCTCAGATCGGAATTCTGGCCGAAGGAGACCAGGAGAAGTTCTGGCAGATTCTCGATGAAAGGCTTTCTCTTTGCTTTGAGGCTCTGATGTGCCGTCATAAAGCGCTGGAAGGAACAAGTTCCGATGTCAGCCCGGTACACTGGCAGTACGGAGCGATCGCCCGTCTGGAAAAAGGCGAAAAGATCGACAAATATCTGCATGGAGGATACTCTACATTAAGCCTTGGATATATCGGACTTTATGAAGTGACCAAACTGGTGACAGGAGAAAGCCAGACGACAGAAGAAGGACAGAAGTTTGCTCTGAAGGTGATGAAGAGACTCCGTAATGCGACCGATACATGGAAAGAGACAACAGGACTTGGATTCGGACTTTACGGAACACCGGCAGAGAGTCTGTGCTACCGTTTTGCCGAGATTGACAAGAAAAAATTCGGAAGCATCACAGATGTGACCGACAAAGGATACTATACGAACTCCTATCATGTGGATGTACGTGAAAAGATCGATGCGTTCGACAAATTTACATTTGAAAGCCAGTTCCAGACAATCAGCACCGGAGGATGTATTTCTTATGTAGAGATTCCGAACCTGAATAATAATCTGGAAGCGGTGGCGGAAGTTGTGAAGTTTATCTATGACAACATCCAGTATGCAGAGTTTAATACGAAGTCTGACTACTGTCAGGAATGCGGATACGATGGAGAAATCATGATCAATGATGATTATGAGTGGGAATGTCCGGTCTGCCACAATAAAGATCAGGCAAAGATGAATGTCACAAGAAGGACCTGCGGATATCTGGGAGAAAATTTCTGGAATCCGGGAAAGACAAAAGAGATTAAAAGCAGGGTAATGCATCTGTAAGAATCAGGCGGTAAAGGAGTATTTGCGGTATGTATTATGCAGATATAAAAAAATGGGATGTGGCAAACGGACCCGGTGTAAGAGTATCCCTTTTTGTCAGCGGATGCACGCACCGGTGTAAAGGCTGCTTTAATGAGGAGGCGTGGGATTTCCATTATGGAAATCCCTTTACCGGAGAAACAGAAGACGAAATTTTGAAAGAGCTGGAAAAAAGTTATTATCACGGATTTACCCTTCTTGGAGGGGAACCTTTTGAGCACGAAAATCAGAAGGTTCTGGCACCGTTTTTAAAACGGGTCAGAGAAAAGTTCCCGGGGATCTCCATCTGGTGCTATTCCGGGTATGTCTTTGACAAAGAGATTCTTGCGGACATGCTCCCGAAATGGGAAGAGACAAAAGAAATGCTCCGCTATATTGATGTCCTTGTGGATGGAAGATTTGTGGAGGAGTTAAAACAGGTCAATCTTTTGTTCCGGGGTTCCGCAAACCAGCGCCTGATCGATGTGAAGAAGTCTATGGAGAAAGGCAGCGTGGTTCTCTGGGAACAGCCGGAATATGTTCATGTGGAAGTGAAGGAAAATCCGAATGCTGTAGGAATTCCGCCGGAAGTCAGCGGGAAATAACAGAAGATAAAATACAAAGAAAACAGGGGATGTCATCCGGACGGTTCACGGAGAACCGGGGAGCATCCCCTGTAGTGCGTAGGAAACAAATCCTATCAGGATGCGTATTTCAAAAGAGAGTATTTTTACCGGACTGAACAATTTGAAGGTACACACGATTTCAGATCCCCGATATGATGGGTACTTCGGATTCACCAGTTCGGATGTAAAATCACCTTACCACGCACACATAGGACAAAGATTGAGGACAGGAAGTGAGATGTGATATTGTTTCTTGACATCCTCTTTTTTTACTCTTATAATAGTCCTTGAACATACTATTATGGTATAAAAAACGAATGATTAAAAATAAATGTTTTGAACGGAGGGAATGCTATGAATGTCAATGCGCAGTATTACGCAGCCTGGGCCAAGGGGAACGGGCTCTATGTACAGTGGGCGGCCAGAGAGGGGATCGGTTATCCGGAAATGATTGTCCTGTATTCCCTGTACACCATGGGACGTCTGACTCAGAAGCAGATCCGGGAGGATTTTGGGCTGCAGAAGCAGACGGTGAATACTGTGATCCATGATCTGAAAGAGAGGGAGCTGGTGATGCTGACAGCCAGTGAGATGGATCGAAGAGAGAAATGGGTGGATCTGACAGAGAGCGGCAGACGGTACGCCGGGGAGAAAATCGATCCGCTCCTTCATACGGAGGAGGAGATTTACCGTAAAATCGGGATAGAACGGATCCGGCAGATCAGTGAGACGATGGAGCTGTTTAATATCATGTTTGAAAGGAAGTTGAAGGAGGACAGGAAACATGAGCGATAGAAGAGTTTTTCTCAAGTATGTCATTCCGGCGGTACTGTCCTTTGCCCTGTCCGGCGTCTATTCTATCGTGGACGGCTTTTTTGTCGGGAACAGTATCGGCGATATGGGACTTTCGGCCATTAATGTGGCCTATCCGATCGTGGCAGTTATTCAGGCGGCCGGAACAGGGATCGGCATGGGCGGTGCGGTGTATTATTCGATCTATATGGCGGAAAAGAAAGAAAAGCGTGCGCATGAGTTCAGTGCCTGTGCGCTTTGGATGCTGATTCTGGGAAGTATCCTTCTGACGGCCCTGACATTTCTGCTGACAACGCCGCTTCTCAGGCTTCTGGGTGCGCAGGGGGAACTGTTAAGACTTGGTGAGGACTATATTTCTGTCATTGCACTGGGAGCGGCTTTTCAGGTGCTTGGTACGGGGCTGGTACCGTTTATCCGCAATCATGGAGGACCGTTCTATGCGATGATTTCCATGATTGCAGGATTCGGAAGTAATATTGTACTGGATTATCTTCTTGTATGGGTTTGGAATGGAGGCATCACAGGGGCGGCGCTTGCGACCGTCATAAGTCAGGGAGTGACGATGCTGATTGCGTTGATCTACCTGATCCGGAAGAAGAAGCTTACGGTAAAAATATCCCGTTCAGGTGCAGGGTCTGCAGCCGCAGCCATAGTGAAAATCGGGATTGCCCCGTTCGGACTTTCCATGACGCCGAATATTTCTCTGATCATCATAAACCGGTTTTCCATCCATTATGGCGGGGACGAAGCAGTGGCAGTGTATGCCTGTATCGCCTATATCATCTGTATTATTTATCTGATTTTACAGGGAGTCGGTGACGGAAGCCAGCCATTGTTCAGCCGTTATTATGGAGAAGGAAACAGGGAAAAGATGAAAAAGATGCGGAGATACGCCTACGGGTTTGCCATGCTGCTGGCGCTGGCAGGCTGTGTGGTCATGTTTGCTGTCAGGGGGAGTGTTGGAAATATGTTTGGATCTTCCCGGGAAGTAAACCAGGAGATTGCGAAGATTATGCCGGTCTTTCTTGTTTCGGTCCCGTTTGTGGCGGTCAGCCGGATTACCACGGCTTATTTTTATGCAACGGAAAAGACGGGAATGTCTTATGTGCTGACGTTTATGGAGCCGGCGCTGATGCTTGTACTGATGCTGATTCTTCCGCCGCTGCTGGGAGGGCAGATCATGATCTGGTGGAGCACAGTATTTGCAAGAGTGCTGTCCGCATGTCTTGCGCTGCTGATGAAGCAGCATGAAGATCAAAGAAATATGCTGCCTCAGATGTTTTGAGGCGGCATATTTCGATGAAAAGGTATTTATCGAAAAGATGTCTGGTTTTTGAAAAACTGCGGAAGATATTCTTTGTGTGCCTCCAGAAGTTCATCCACAACGATATTTGCGAGTCCATCACTCGGACAGAGCGGATTTAAGTTCAGGGCAGCAACAGCAAGGTTCCGGTCACCTTTTACGGCGGCTTCAATCGTCATGCGTTCGAACGCTTTAATCATATGCACATAACCACTGATGGAAACTTTCAGTTCCCCGGTTGCAAGCGGTTTTGGTCCGTCCGCTGTGATACGGCATGCTCTGTCTCACTTACGACTTCGCCCCGGACCGTTCCGGTCTTAAATTGCTCCAGTTCTTCCTCCAGCTGCTCTTTGGTAAAGAAGTAGTAGTTGTGGTACGGACACGGAATGGCTCCAAGACCTTCAATAAATGACGGAGAGTACGGAAGGGAGACGAAATTTTTCATCTGAATAGTATCTTCCGGTTTCAGGTGGGCGTACATATCAAGCAGCTCGGAGAAACGGGATTCTCCTTTTACAAATACATCTGTCGCGAAGATGAAATGGTTGACACCCTGAATTTCCATGGTGACATCCTTTTCTTCCGCGTCTAACATCTTTGCAAAGCCGGCTACCATGTTGACCGGAACATTGCAAAGACCGATTGTCTTTTTGAAGTTTGTATGTCTGAGGATGGCTTCTGTTACCATGCCTGCCGGGTTTGTGAAGTTGATCATCCATGCGTCCGGGCAAAGCTCCTGGATGTCTTTTACAATATCAAGGATGACAGGAATCGTACGGAATGCCTTGAACATGCCGCCTGCGCCGTTTGTCTCCTGCCCGATCATGCCGTGGCTTAACGGAATTCTCTCATCAAGAATCCGGGCCGGAAGACGTCCGATCCTCATCTGGGTAGTAACAAAATCTGCATCCTTTAATGCTTCCCGTCTGTCATAGCTTAAAATGATTTTCATAGGAACACCGGCTTTTGCAACCATACGTTTGGCGAGAGCACCGACAGTTTCCAGTTTCTCACGTCCTGCTTCAATATCCACGAGCCAGAGTTCGCGAACCGGCAGTGTATCATAACGTTTAATAAATCCTTCAACCAGCTCCGGAGTATAGCTTGAGCCGCCTCCGATTGTAACGATTTTTACGGAATCTTTTTTCATAAGAGAAGAACACCTCCAAAATTCTGAAATCATAGAAAGCGGTTAGACCATATTGTAGACCATTCCAATATAGAGGAAATCTACTATCCGTATGCCAGAGTCCACACGATGGAGATGAAAGATCTGGATGAAATGCTTGATATGACCGGTTATATAGAAGAAGGTACTGTAACACAGAGATTTATTCCGATGATGGTACCGCCGGAATACAGCAATCTTCTGAATCTGGAGATGGGAACTCCGATTATTATGGTAGAGTGTACGATACGTGATATGGTAGGAAAACTGGTTGCGATTGCCAAAATGTACCACAATCCCAAAGAAAAGATTATTGAAATGACACTATAACTACAAATGGAAGAAGAAAAATTTCAGATGCCGGTCAGGCGGAGAAATTTTTCTTCTTTTTTTAATCTTTTTTCTTTTCTGATTCGTTATACAATATGTAAGACGTTTTATAAAAATGAGGCTATAACCATGACAGACAGAGAACGAATACGGCGTATTCAATCCGGGGAACCGGAGCAGATGAACGAGTTGATTGAAGCATATTATCAGGAAATATTTCAATATTGTTATTCCAGAACAGGACGGGAAAGCGCGGCATATGACTGCGCGCAGGAAACGTTTCTACGTGTCATCCGGTACCTGAACCGCTATGTGGAGCAGAAGAAATTCCGGGCGTATTTATTTGGAATCGCAAGGAGTGTCTGCATTGATTTTTTCCGGAAAAAGGCGGAGGCTGAATTAGGATATGAGGATGGTTACGAAGAACGGCTCCGGGAGGAAGACTTTGCCGACCAGGTATCAGAGCAGGTGATGCTGCAAAAGGCAATGCAGCGTCTGAAGCCGGAACAGAGAGAAGTGCTGGATCTTTCGTATTTCCATGGGCTGAAAGCAAGAGAGATTGCCTATGTAACGGGAGAAAAGACAGCAACCGTGAAGAGCAGGATCCGCCAGGGACTGAAAAATCTGAAAACTATTCTGGAAGAGGAGGGATACAGATGGAACGGATAAAAGAAGTAGAGAGGCTTCTGCGACAACAGAAAAAACCGGAGCCGGAAAGGGAAGCACTTGAAGCGTGCAAGACGCAGATGGCAGAAGAGTTAAGGCAGAATGTAATTCTGCCGTCCCGTCCGATTCTTGTGAGACTTTGTGAGACGGCCGCATATTGTTCCAGGTGGACATGGGGAGCGTTGCTCTTTTTCTGTGCGGCGGCGGTCTTTCTGATGTTTGAGGTACCATATGAGAATGCCCTTGTGGTATGCTCCCTTCTGACTCCGCTTCTGGGAGCGCTTCTTGTGCCGGAACTGGCAAGGAGCTTTTCGGAAGGAATGTGGGAGATGGAGCAGGTATGTTTTTACAACCTGGGCGAGATCATGGCGTTTAAAATGGTAATTCTCGGAGGAGTATCCGGAGTACTGATTGCATTCGGTGCAGCGGCAACCCGGATGGAAACCGGAAGCTTTCTGGACTTTGAACTGTGGATCTGTCTTCCATTTCTGGCAGTCAGCTCTCTGAGCTTTTTTCTGCTTCGGAAAATCAGGAACAGACAGGCAGAGTACGGGATTATTGGAATCGACATTATGGCGGCAGGGATTATTGTCTGTATGTGGAGCGCGAAAGAAGATATTTACCGTCTGATGGAAAAACAGCAGACAGGGATGATATTACTTTTGATTCTGGCGGCTCTTTTTGGGAGTCTGATTATAAATGGAATGAAATTTTTCCGGTCAGTACAAAACGGCGAACTGTTGTGGGAAGAAAAGATTGGTTAGAAGGGAGAAGGCATGGAACTGAAATTACAGCATGTGACAAAACGATATGGGACAAAAACAGCGGTGGATGACATAAACATGACGCTGCGGGAGGGGATCTATGGTCTCCTTGGAGCAAACGGAGCGGGCAAGACTTCTTTGATGCGTCTGATCTGCCTGATTCAGAACCGGAGCGGCGGGGAGATTACCCTTGACGGAAAAGAAATCATGGAACTGAAGGAAGAATACCGGAGCTTTCTTGGCTATCTCCCGCAGAATTTCGGCTATTATCCGGAATTTACCGCACAGAAGTTTTTGCTTTATATGTCTGCTTTGAAAGGACTGAACAAACATGCGGCAAAGCGGAGAATCGAAGAACTGCTGGATGTGACGGGCCTTGAGGGAGACCGAAATAAAAAGATCAAAACCTTTTCCGGCGGTATGAAGAGAAGGCTTGGAATTGCCCAGGCAATGCTGAACAATCCGAAAATCCTGATTCTTGATGAGCCAACAGCAGGGCTGGATCCAAAGGAACGGGTGCATTTCCGAAATCTGATCAGCTCTTTTTCAAAGGATAAGATTGTTCTTTTGTCTACTCATATTGTGTCGGATATCGAATATATTGCGGATGAGATACTGGTGATGAGAGAAGGAAAACTGATCCGAAACGGAGAGCCGGGAAGATTGCTTGCGGATCTGCGAGGGAAAGTCTGGGAGTGCCTTGTGCCGTTTGAAGAGGCAGCAGAGATGGAACGGCGCTTTACGGTAGGGAACCTGAAAAATGAGGAGAATGGCTGTCTCCTTCGGATTGTGTCGGAGACGTGCCCGGTTAATGGCGCGAAAGAAGTGACGCCGTCACTGGAAGATATTTACCTTTATGATTTTCAGAGGGAGGAAGAAAAATGATTTCGATTGTGAGTCTGGAAATACAGAAAATACTGAAGCGTAAGTTTATTTTGATTCTGCTTGCTATTTACAGTGCTATCCTGTTTTTTATGGCATATGCAGGACATCCGGACCGTTATACACCGATTCTGACGTCGGATGGGAAGGTGCTGGAAGGAACGGAAGCTGTGCAGTATGAAAAGAAACTTGCGGAAAAATACGACACGCTTTCTGATGCGGATGTGCAGGAAATTCTGGCGGAGAATGCAAGAATTCTCGCAGAATACACGGATGAAAATCAGATGATAGGCGATGACTACTATCGGTACGCCAACGGATTTTACGGCGCTGTGGCGTCTGTTTTTACCGATGAAAATGGAAACTACAATCACCTTCCGGCGGATCAGGTCTATCCGGGCCAGGACGGGCTGATGCAGGGCGGTTTTACAAATGGAATGGATATGCTGCTGAGCTTTCTGGCAAGCTTTCTTCTGCTGGCCCCGCTCCTTTTGATTGTTATGATTTCTCCGGTGTTTGCGGAAGAATATACATCGGGAATGGATTCGCTTATTTTGTCCTCTCGTTTTGGGAAAACACGGTGCGCAAGAGCGAAGATCCTGGCGTCTTTTCTCTGCTCCGCCGGGATCTTTGCAGTGACAAGTCTGTATTTGACGCTGCTTACGATTGGCTATTTTGGAACGGACGGACTTTTTGTGGACGCGCATCTTTGTGCAACCGGAATGATCGGAAATGCACCGTTTGATCTGCCTTACTGGAAAGCAGTTCTGATTCTTGCGGTTATGGGATTTGCAGGCCTTCTGATGATCACCGGATTTGCGCTTGCGGTATCGGCGCTTGGAACGTCTTCTTTTGTCAGCGTTCTTGTCACTCTCGCGTTTTTTGCGCTTCCAATGTTTTTGTGGGGCGTATGGGATATTCCGTGGCTTAACCACATTCTGGAAATGTGTCCGGTTAATCTTCTGTCTCCGGCCAAGATTTTCAATCTCCCGGCCTATGAGATCGGAACAATGAAGATACAGGTTTATCAGATGGGAATAATTGCTGCTGTCTGCTTTACGCCGGTCTGTGCAGTCTGTTCCTATTTCGGATTTCAAAAACATCAGGTGCGCTCCTAGGAGACACCTGATGTTTTTTGTTTAACAGGAAACGTCGTTCCCTGTAAAAAAATGTTAAGACTGAAAACGGACATCAATCATACAGATTTCGCTTTTGGTAGCAACCCGCATGTTCGGACCAAAGACTCCCACACCGGAAGTTACAATATTATGCATGGAGCCTTTTTGAAGGTAACCACAGGAATTTTCCCATACAAGGTTTGTGATCAGATTGACCGGAAAGATCTGGCCGTCATGAGTATGGCCGCACAGATCCAGATCAACACCGGCATCCGAAAGCTCAGACAGTTCCCGCGGTTCATGATCGATGACGATAACCGGCTTATCCGTATTCAGATCCCGTGTAATCTCTTCCGGTGTTTTCCGGCTGGTTATACCGCGCCCGGGACGTTCATAATCCGGTCTGCCATAAAGATAAAAAGCATCATCAATCAGAACACTCTCATCCCGAAGCAGGGTGATCCCGGCTTTTTCAAGAAAAACATCCATTTGAGGATCGCTCATTTTTTTACCATCCTGAGGAAAGGTAAATCCGGCCAGAATCGGCTCCTGAATATCATGGTTTCCGTAGCAGGCATAGGTGCCGTAAGTACTCTGAAGTCCGGAAAGGATTTCAGCCAGTTTTTCCGGCTTGTCAAGCGCTTCATATTCGTTGTCAAAAATATCCCCTGCAATGACAACCAGATCCGGATTCTGGGCATTGATTTTGTCAACCATCTGACGCATCTGGGAAGTGCCGACACTGTATCCGAGATGCAGATCTGCCACAAGGGCGATCTTAAGAGAATCCAGATTCCCGGCCTTCTTATCAATCGTCACCTCATACGGAGTGATCCGGATGAAACGTGCATTGAACATTCCATAAATGCTGATCGCGGCAATCAGAAAAAAGCAGATCGTTCCGGCAAGTGCAGGGCGGAGACGGTGAAAGGTTTTCTTTCGTACTTTTCTGACAATGAGACGTATCAGGTCGGCTGCAATGACAATCAGAGCCGTATAGAGCATGATGCCCATCCAGTAGTAACCGAGCCCTTTTAGAATTCTCTGAGCTGTTCCGGCAGGAACAAGGAATCCGATCCCCGGAGAAAACGCGACAAAGAAGTAGCAGATCCCAAGTACGATCCGCACCCCGCGTTTTTCAAAAAATGGATGGATATCGGTAAGCCATGTAAAGATCCGGTGCAGAAGGTACAAATTGACTGCAAGGTAGAGGGGGCTTAAATAAACTGCAAGCATAAAAACTTCTCCATTCTTTTGTAAAATCCCTTTTCATAATCGCGAAACATGTGGCTAAAGGCGCACAAGTGTCGGGCGGTGTCCGGTATGCTTCAGAAAAACATTCAGAATATCGGCTGTCCGGATTTTGAGTGTCGAGGTGTTGATACACGGGTGACATCCGATATATTCGTCTTTGAGAAGATCCTCATCGATCAAAAGATTGACTTCCCGATCCGGATCATTCATCAGTCCAAGGACACTTGCAGATCCCGGTGTCAGGTCCAGATACTCCTCCATGAATTCCGGCTCCGCGAAGGAAAGACGGGAGATTCCAAGCTGTCCGGAAAGATCCTTTGTTACAAATTTCTTATCTCCCGGCATCATGAGAAGATAGAAAGTCGTCTTCTGACGGTTTCGCAGGAACAGATTTTTACAGATCTTCACACCAAGCTCCGCCTCAACTGCCTCACAGTCTTCGATCGTATTGGCAGTATCGTGGTCAACTCCTTCGAAGGAAATGTGGAGCTGCTCCAGCAGATCATAGACACGCTGCTCCTTTTCAAGCCGTCCGGTGCAGTCCGGCCGTTCGGTAAAATGGGTTGTATGTACAGTAATACTCATTGTAAAACCTCCTGAAAATGATTTCTTATAGTATAAAAAGAATTGAAAAAAAAGACAAGAAGGTTCAAAAAGAATTAAGAGAATACATAGAAAACTATGTTCATACTTGCGGGGACAGATCCAAGACCTTATAATAAAGAAAGCATCGAATAGGAGATCAAAGAAATGAGAAAATTGTTGAAGTATCTGAATGATTACAAAAAGGAGAGTGTCATCGGTCCGTTGTTTAAGCTTCTGGAGGCCTGCTTTGAGCTGGTGGTGCCGCTCATTATGGCGAACATGATAGACATTGGAATCCGAAATCAGGACACAGGATACATCCTGCGGATGGGGAGCATTTTGATTCTGTTTGCGGTACTTGGACTGGCATGTTCGCTGACAGCCCAGTACTTTGCAGCAAAGGCATCCGTCGGATTCGGAACGGCCCTGCGACATGATATGTTCCGGCATATCCAGAGCCTTTCCTATGCGGAAATTGACCGGGCAGGGAGCGCGACTCTGGTAACAAGGATCACGAGTGATATCAACCAGGTGCAGTCCGGGGTCAATCTGGTTCTGCGGCTCTTCCTTCGTTCCCCGTTTATCGTTGTCGGGGCGCTGATTATGGCGTTTACCATCAGTGTGAAGCTTGCGTTGATTTTTGTAGTTGCGGTGCCGCTTCTGGCGCTGGTGATCTACGGGATCATGGTGGTATCGATTCCGCTTTACCGGAAGGTACAGAAACTGCTTGACCGGATTTTACTTTCTACAAGAGAAAATCTGGAAGGAATCCGCGTCATCCGGGCTTTTGGCATGCAGGGAAGAGAACGGGATGAATTCAAGGCGGAGAATGCAAAATTTCTGGCAGCACAGATGCTGGTCGGAAAAATTTCGGCTCTTTTAAATCCGGCAACCTACATTATCGTCAACGTGGCAACCATAGCCATTGTCTGGTTTGGAGGCCGGGAAACATACGCGGGTGGCATTACACAGGGAGAGGTCATCGCCCTTGTAAACTACATGACACAGATTCTCACTGCGCTGGTGGCGTTGTCTAATCTGATCGTCAGCTTTACAAAAGCGCTTGCCTGTGCCAACCGTATCAATGAAGTATTTGCACTGGAACCGTCCATTCAGGATGGAGACGGAGTTAAGAAAGTGACAGATAAAGAGGGGGCAGAGCAGGAGCAGAGAAGGGAAGCGGCAGCATTCCATCAGGTGTCGTTTGCCTATCCGGAGAGTAAGGTTTATGCGGTCACAGGTCTGGATTTCTCTGTGAAAAAGGGAGAGATGATCGGGGTAATCGGAGGAACCGGTTCCGGAAAATCTACGCTTGTACAGATGATTCCGCGCTTTTATGACGTGGCGGAAGGAAGTGTGACCGTAGACGGAGAGGATGTCCGTAATTATAAGATTGAAGAACTAAGAAAGAAGATCGGTATGGTTCCGCAAAGGGCAGTTCTTTTCCGCGGAACGATCCGTGACAATATGAAAGTTGGAAATGAAGATGCAGATGATGAGCAGATCATGGAAGCGATCCGCACCGCCCAGGCACTGGAGGTTGTGGAAGGAAAGCCGGACGGTCTGGACACACTGATTAACGAGGGAGGAAAAAATCTTTCCGGCGGACAGAAACAGAGACTGACGATTGCCCGTGCTCTTGTACGAAAGCCGCAGATCCTGATTCTGGATGACAGTGCATCTGCACTGGATTTTGCAACGGATGCCAGGCTTCGGAAAGCGGTCAAAGGCCTGAAAGATATGACGGTCTTTGTTGTATCACAAAGAGCGGCATCTGTCATGCAGGCGGACCGGATCATTGTCATGGATGATGGAAAGATTGCCGGAATCGGCACACATGATGAACTGATGAAATCATGCGAGGTTTACAGAGAAATCTGTCTCTCTCAGCTTTCAGAAAAGGAGGTGGGCCAGCATGCATAAGCAGGACAGTACATGGAAAAAGGTACTTTTTTATATCAGACCATATTCGTTTTATGTGATTTTATCGCTCCTTTTCGCAGTCTTGACAGGAGTGCTGACCCTGTATGCACCGATTCTGGTTGGTGATGCTATTGATTTTATTATAGGAAAAGATCAGGTACTGTTTGACCGGATTCTTGATATTCTGAAAAAACTTGCCGTTATCATTGCGATTACAGGTGTGGGACAGTGGCTGATGAATCTGTGCAATAATCAGATTACCTACAGGGTAGTAAGAGACGTACGGCTAAAAGCATTTAAAAAACTGGAAAGACTGCCCCTTTCTTATGTGGACAGCCATGCAAATGGAGATACCATCAGCAGGATTATCACAGACGTGGAGCAGTTTTCGGACGGGCTTTTGATGGGATTTACCCAGTTTTTCTCCGGAGTAGTAACAATTGTTACGACATTGATTTTCATGCTGACCATTGATGTGAAAATTACTCTGGTTGTCGTGCTGCTCACACCATTGTCCTTCTTTGTTGCGGGATTCATTGCAAAACGGACATACCAGATGTTTAAAAAACAGTCGGAAGCAAGGGCGGATATGACATCGCTTGTTAACGAGATGGTAGGAAATCAGAAAGTAGTACAGGCATTCGGATACGGAAGCACCGCTTCCGAACGGTTTGACGAAATCAATGGAAAACTGAAAACCTACAGCCTGAAAGCAATTTTCTTTTCGTCCATTACGAACCCGAGTACCCGGTTTGTCAATAACCTTGTCTATATGGGGGTTGGAATCACGGGGGCGCTAAGCGCGATGTCCGGGATCATCAGCGTCGGACAGCTTTCCTGCTTTCTGACCTATGCGAATCAGTATACAAAACCGTTTAATGAGATTTCCGGTGTCGTGACGGAACTCCAAAATGCACTTGCCTGCGCAAAGAGGGTGTTTGATTTTATCGAAGAAGAACCGGAGCCGAAAGATGATAAGGACGCCGTGGTACTGATAGATGCAAAAGGAAACCTGGATCTGGAACACGTAAGCTTTTCTTATAAGAAAGAAGTACCGCTTCTGAAGGATCTGAATCTGAACGTAAAGCCGGGGCAGAAGATTGCGATTGTCGGTCCGACAGGATGCGGAAAGACGACTCTCATCAATCTTCTCATGCGTTTCTATGATGTAGATGCAGGGGTTATCCGTATGGAAGGTGAGGATATCCGGCATATTACAAGGGACAGCCTGAGAGAAAATTATGGAATGGTACTTCAGGAGACCTGGCTGAAATCCGCGACGATTGCAGAAAATATTGCCTACGGAAATCCGGATGCAACGAGAGAAGAGATCATTCATGCGGCGAAAGAAGCGCATGCCCACGGATTTATCACAAGAATGCCGGATGGATACGATACGGTAATCTCTGAAGAAGGCGGCAATCTTTCACAGGGACAGAAACAGCTTTTATGTATTGCCAGAGTCATGCTCAGACTGCCTCCGGTACTGATTCTTGATGAGGCCACCTCTTCCATCGATACACGGACTGAGATCCGGGTGCAGCAGGCTTTTGAGAAGCTTATGGAAGGACGAACCAGTTTCATCGTGGCACACCGCTTATCCACGATCCGCACGGCGGACCGGATCCTCGTCATGAAAGACGGAAATATCATTGAGCAGGGAACACACGAAGAACTGCTGGCGAAAAATGGATTTTATAAGCAGCTGTACGAAAGTCAGTTTGCATAAAATATGTGAGAACAAATCAATTACTCCCGGTTGACAGAAGATCAGAATCTCTGTAAACTGGGAGTATCATTTCATAGACCGCAAAATCATAATCAGCGGTCAAACACATTTCTGAACAAAATCAGGGCTGATCAGCCGGAGAATCCAGAAAATGAAAAAGAAAAAGACGGTTTCAGAAATTTCAGAGGAATTAGAAGAGCCTGTTGAGAAAGTTGAAGCTGTCTGTCACGCGGCGTTATCATGCGCTCCGGACTATGATGAAAATCGGATATACGAAATGCTCAAGGAAAAGGAAGAAAAAGGGCAGAAATCTGAAAATTAGTAATGAAATACTTGACAAAAAATTACCGGGGGGGGGTAAAATTGTCATAAGATTTTACTTGACAGAAGGTAAAAGAGATGCAATTATGATAAAGAGTCAAGAAAATTCATGACACTAAATGACAGATGGAGGAAAGGGCTATGAATGAGAGTGTTCAAATTGAGATTCATGACCTGACAAAGATTTACAAGCTGAATAAAAAGCAGATGCAGGAATCTCACACAAAGAATCCGAAAAAGACAGCGGTGGATCACCTGACGCTGACTGCAAAATCAGGGGAGATCTATGGGCTGCTCGGTCCGAACGGAGCGGGGAAAACGACGACGCTCCGGTGTATTGCGACGATTATCAAACCGTCGTCGGGAGAGATTTATGTAAATGGCAATGAGGTACAGAAGAACTCAGAAGCAGTCAGAAAGAGTATTGGATTCCTGACAAGCGATATTAAGCTGGATCCGCAGTTCTCGGTAGATTATCTGTTTGATTTCTTCGGAGAACTCAGAGGGATTGCACCGGATCAGATTAAAAAGAGAAAAGAAGAGTTATTTACATATTTTGGAATTAATGACTTTGCGCATAAAAAGATCAAAGAGCTTTCCACGGGTATGAAACAGAAAGCGGCCATTGCAGTCAGCCTGATTCATGATCCGGAAGTGGTGATTTTTGACGAGCCGACGAACGGACTTGATATCATCACAGCGAGAAGTGTAACTGACTATCTGAGAAAACTGAAAGAAGAAGGAAAGCTTGTTATAATCTCTACCCATATTATGTCCGAGGCAGAAAAGCTCTGCGACCGGATCGGGATTATTATTGACGGGAAAAAGAGAGCAGAGGGAACGCTTGCCGAAATTCTGGAGGAGACAGGTACTCACGATCTGGAAGATGCTTTCTTCGAATACTTTAAAAGTGTAAAGGGGGAAGCGTAAGATGAAAACGATATACAAAAAAGAACTTGCACGTATTTTCAAAGATAAAAAGATGATTTTTTCTGTTTTTCTGCTTCCGGTCCTGATTATGGTCGGAATCATGGCGTTGGTAGGAAACCTTGCGACGAGACAGGTAGAAGATATCGAGAACCACAGATCAATCGTATATATGATAAATGAGCCGGACAGTTTCAGCGCATTTCTGGAAGCTGCTGATCTGAATATGGAGGTCAATACCATAAAGACAGACGGTGAAAGAGAAAATGTTATGGATCTTCTGCGGAATGGAGATGCGGATCTCCTGATTGAATTCCCGGAGAATTTTGATTCCATGATTCAGGAATATCAGACAGGAGATGAGGTGCCGCAGATCAAGACATACTACAATCCGTCCGAGGACTACTCCTCAAGTGCTTATGAATTGATTTCCAATCAGACGCTGGAAGCATACCGTCAGACCTTGCTGTCCCAGAGAGTGGCAGATATGAACGGGCTTCAGATCTTTACTGTCAACAGCGACAATAAAGATATGATTGTTCAGGATGACCAGAAGGCAAGCGGCAAAGCACTCGGCATGATGCTTCCGTATTTCATCACGATCCTGCTTTTTGCAGGCGCAATGGGAATCGGAACTGACATGATTGCGGGGGAAAAAGAGAGGGGAACGATGGCAAGTCTTCTCGTGACTCCGGTCAAAAGAAAATCCATCGTACTCGGAAAAGTATTTGCCCTGATGACAATTTCCGGAATATCTTCGGTCATCTATATTGTTGTGATGGGTGCGACATTCCCGAAGATTCTGGGAGGAGACAGCGGGCTGGATATTGAAATTACACCGGAACAGATTGTCATGATCGGAATCCTGCTGGTAGCAATCGCGTTTCTTTACTCGGCGATTGTCATTCTGATCTCTGTGTTTGCGAGAGACCTGAAAGAGGCCAGTACCTATATAACGCCGGCATACATGGTGGTTCTTGTGATTGGTATGATGACCATGTTCACGACAAGCGAGGCCGGAATGAAAGATTATCTGATACCATTTTATAATACTGCGCTCGCTTTAAAAGGGATTCTGACATCGGAAGTGACGATGGCACAGTACGGTGTGACTCTTGTTATGACATTAGTGCTTGGCGGCATTTTGACGGCAGTGATCGCAAAAGCATTTGAAAGCGAAAAGGTAATGAATCTGTAATGGATTTTGACATGTAACAAAAGAAGAAATGACGCATATGCTGGTGATAAGACCGGTGTATGCGTCTTTTTTGTCCATAAAGACAACGGACGTTCTGCGCCGCAGGATTCCGGGTAACGGGAGGGGAATAAAATGAGGCTTTGTGATCTGAGAGAAAAAGAGGTCATCAATACGGTGAACTGCAGAAGACTTGGCTGTGTGGCGGATCTGGTGGTGGATATGAAAAAAGGCTGTGTTCAGGCAATTGTCGTACCGGGGCCTGGAAGACTGGGAGGACTGTTTGGATATGACAGTGAATATGTGATTCCATTCGAATGTATCTGTAAAGTGGGACCGGATATCATACTGGTTGATATCTGTGAGGAAAAATTCCTGTGTGAGTGCAGATAAAACGGAGAATATGTTGACCGCCTAAAATGGTAATGGTATACTGATACCAGATTTTGGAGAAAGGATGGTACATGAGATGAAATGTCCATACTGCGGCAATCCGGATACAAGAGTGATTGATTCCCGCCCTGCTGAGGATGGATCTTCAATACGCAGGCGACGCTCCTGCGATTCCTGTGGAAAGCGGTTTACGACCTACGAGAAAGTAGAGACAATCCCTCTGATTGTCATTAAAAAGGACAATAACAGAGAGCAGTACGACCGGGAAAAGATCGAAAAGGGCATTCTTCAGGCGTGCTATAAAAGACCGGTTCCGGCTGAAGTGATTGAAAAGACGGTTGAGCAGATCGAGAATGAGATTTTCAATCGCGAGGAAAAAGAGATTCCGAGCAAGGTGATCGGTGAGATTGTTATGAGAAGACTCAAAGATCTGGATGAGGTTGCCTATGTGCGCTTCGCATCTGTTTATCGTGAATTTAAGGACGTCAATACGTTCATGGAAGAATTGAAAAGTATACTGGATAAAAAATAGGAGGATCCGAAAGGATTCTCCTGTTTGCGTTATGGGAAGAGTGTGAGCAGCAACATCCAATGACAGAAATTACAGAAAATAGTTGACGAAAAAAGAAAACACCCTTATAATAACTAATGTTATATAACGTATGATATTAAAAAGAAGGGAGGAACTTTTCATGCCGCCGAAAAAGAGAATTACAAAGGAACTGATTTTGCAGAAGGCATTTGAGATCATTCACGAGGAAGGTATTGAAAGCCTGAATGCCAGATATCTCGCGAAACAGCTGAACTGCTCTACAATGCCGATTTTTCAGTCTTTTCAGGATATGAATGAAATGAAAGCGGAGGTAAAGCTCAGAATCGACGAGTACTACACTGAGTTTATCAATCAATATATTGATAAGGCAGACTATCTGTTTACGATCAGCTTTGCCTATATCAATTTTGCCAGAAAAGAACGGAATTTCTTTGGAGCTCTCTTCGTAAATCCGCTTCTTGGGTCTCGTACAGTCCGGGAGGTCATTGATTCTCCGTGGAACCGGGAGACAATCGAGTGTACGGCCGAACAGTTTAAAATTTCCATTCAAGAAAGTGAAAGCTTGTACCGGGATGTCCGTTTTTATGCCCATGGAATTGCGACGCAGCTTTATGGAGGGAACATGAGACTTTCTGAGGAGGAAATTCAGACACTTCTCAGAAATGTGATGGAGAAGTTCTTGAAAGGAGAGGCAAGGATATGAGAACGTATAAACTGACGATCTCCTATGACGGTACCCGTTACCAGGGATGGCAGCGTCAGCCGGGAGCAGAGAATACGATCCAGAATGTGATAGAAGATGCCATTTGCAAATTGACCGGATATGAAGTGAAAATCCAGGGATCCGGGAGAACGGATGCCGGAGTCCACGCCAGAGGACAGGTGGCAAGCCTGAGGCTTTCAGGGAAAGTGGAGGAAAGAGAATTCTTAAGAAAACTCAATGCAGGTCTTCCGGAGGACATTCGGATCCGCAGCATGGAACTGGTCCCGAATACCTTTCACGGACGCCGGAGCGCCAGAGGGAAATGTTACGAATATCATGTAGACTTGCGGGAAAAGCAGCATGTATTTTCCAGAAGGTATACGTGTCATTATCCGGAAGAACTGGATATCGAGGAAATGGAACGGGCCGCAGGATATCTGCTTGGCAGACATGATTTTTCCAGTTTTACCGACCGGAAAGATGAGAAGGGCTGCACGAGGCGGATCGATGAGATCCAGATAGAAAAAAGAGGAGACTCCCTTTGTATGTCCTTTCGGGGAAACGGATTTATGTACCACATGGTGCGGATTTTAAGCGGGACTCTTCTGGAAGTGGGAAGCGGAAAGAAGAGCGCCAGGGACATACCGGAGATTCTGAAAGCGAAAAGCCGGGCCTGCGCCGGATTTCTGGCTCCGGCACAGGGACTGTTTTTAAAAGAAGTTTATTATCAGGAAGAAAAGAGATAATGGGAAGGAGGATCATGCCGCACGGCAGGATCCTCCTGTGTTTTTACAGTTCTTTTTTCAAATAGACCATATCCACGAGTTGAATTCCGCATTCGAAAATCGGATGATCGTAGTTGTCGGTAAAGAAGTTTTTCACCCGGTGGGACTCGGTGAAGCCGCATTTTTTATAAAACGGAACAGTCAGCGGGCTGTCTCCGGTTCCGACATACATGGTATGGTATTTCCCGGCATAAAGTCCGCAGACATAATCGATCATCTTCCTACCATATCCAGATCCCTGACAATGTTCGTAAACCGCGATATTTTTCAGCTCGCAGGTGCCGTCATCGCTGCATGTCACGACACAGACACCTTTGAGATCTTCATCATAAAGCGCATACATATCGCCAGATTCCAGATAACGGTCAATCATGCTTTCCTGCTCATCGGCAAGCAGAAGCAGGTCCAGGAACTGCTTTTTGTTTTCTGTGATTTTTTCGATTCTCATGATAACTTTCCTTTCATGACAGAAGTACTTATAGTTTACCACATGGATTCATGGTATACTAGTCTGGTAAGAATGAATTTAAAATGATAATCAGATACAGGAGGAAAATACATGAAGTTTATATCATGGAATGTAAATGGAATCCGCGCATGTGTGCAGAAAGGATTTCTGGATTTCTTTCAGGAGGCGGATGCAGATATTTTCTGTATTCAGGAGACAAAGATGCAGGCGGGACAGCTTGACCTGGATCTTCCGGGATATCATCAGTACTGGAACTATGCGGTACGGAAAGGATACTCCGGAACTGCTATTTTTACGAAACGGGAGCCGGTTTCGGTACAGTACGGCATCGGCATCGAAGAGCACGATCAGGAAGGGCGTGTGATTACTCTGGAGTTTGAGGACTTTTATTTTGTCACGGTTTATACACCGAATTCCCAGAGTGAACTTGCAAGACTGGATTACCGGATGCAGTGGGAGACGGATTTTCTTGCGTATTTGAAGCGCCTGGAAGAGAAAAAACCGGTTGTTTTCTGCGGAGACCTGAACGTCGCAGCCGAAGAGATTGACCTTAAGAACCCGAAGACCAACCGGAAAAATGCCGGATTTACCGATGAAGAGCGGGACAAGTTCCGCACACTGAAAGCATCCGGATTTATCGATACGTTCCGGTATTTTTATCCGGATCAGGAAGGAATTTATTCCTGGTGGTCCTACCGGTTCAGCGCAAGAAAGAAGAACGCAGGGTGGCGTATTGACTACTTCGTAGTGTCAGAAGCGTTGAAAGACCGTCTGGAAGATGCGAAGATTCTGACGGAGGTCATGGGAAGCGATCACTGTCCGGTGGAACTGGATATGAAAGGATAGGAAGAAGCGATGTTTGATCTACAGCGATTTTTAGAAGGACTGGATCTGCTCTATGCATCCGGGAAAGGCCGTGAAGCAGAAGGGTACCTGAAACGGGGACTGAAAGAGGCGGCGTCCTGCGGGGATGACGGAGCGATCCTTGCAATTTTGAATGAACTGATGGGATATTACCGGGCGGCAGGAAGATATGAGGAATGTCTGCTCTGCACCAGACAGGCCATGGAGCTTGCGGACGAGCTGGGGCTTGACGGCACGATGCAGTATGGCACGATGCTGTTAAATGCTGCGACGGGATACCGTGCCGCAGGGAAATATCAGGAGGCGGAAACGCTCTACGGACAGGCATACGAAATTTACCGGAGGTATATTACAGGGCCGGACTACCATATGGCATCGCTTCATAATAATCTGAGTCTTCTGTACAGTGAAACGGGACGTCTGAAAGAGGCGAAACGGGAGCTGGAGCGGGCAATGGAGATTGTCAGAAAGCTGGATGATGCAGACGTAGAAGTGGCAATTACCCATACGAACCTGGGAAATCTCTGTTTCCAGATGAACGAGACGGCCGAAGGAAAAGCGCATATGGAACAGGCGGTCCGGATTTTTGAAAAGATGCCGGACGGGAAGGATTCTCACTATGCGTCAGCGCTGTCCGGACTTGGCGAAGCGTATTTCCATGAAGGAAATCTGGAGGCATCTCAGGCATGCTATCAGAAAGCCATGGATGAAATTTTCCGGTTCTACGGTGAAAATGAGTACTATCAGGTGACAAAACGGAATCTGGAAATTGTCTCGGATCTGCTGAGAAGACGGCAGGCGGCCGAGAAGAGCCAGATGAAAGGTCTGGAACTTGCAAAAGCTTATTATGAGGAATATGGAAAAACGATGATCGAAGAGCAGTTCCCGGAGTATGCCGGACGGATTGCGGCCGGGCTTGTAGGAGAAGGCTCGGAATGTCTGGGGTACGACGATGCCTGGTCCACGGATCACGATTTTGGACCGGGATTCTGTCTGTGGCTGACGAAAAAAGACTATCGAAAAATCGGGCAGAAGCTGCAGGAAGCCTATGATGCGCTGCCAAAAGAATTTATGGGCTATGCGGCAAGAAATACGACGGAGCAGGGAAAGAAGCGTGTCGGCGTCTTTGAGATCGGGACATTTTTCCGGAATCTGACCGGATATAAAAAAGCACCGAAGGAAGACAAAGACTGGCTTCCCGTTTCTCAGGAATCTCTGCGGACCGCAGTAAGCGGCGAGATCTTTGATGATCCGCTCGGGAAATTTACGAAGAGAAGAGCGGCGTTTTCCATGGAACCGGAGAGCGTCCGCTTGAAACGGCTCTATGTTTCACTTGGAAAAATGGCTCAGGCGGGACAGTATAATTTCCCGCGTGCCAAAAAGAGAAATGCTCTTGGAGCCATGTATTTTTCCCTGTCAGAGTTCCTCTCTGCGTCGGTGGAGACTGCATATCTTCTGAACAAAACCTACATGCCGTTTTACAAATGGAAAATGAAAGGCATGGAAGAATTCCAACGGATTCCGGAGATCAGGGGGCTGCTGGAAGAACTGATGGAAAAAGAGACGACGGACAAAGATATAGAAGAGAAAATCGAACAGATCTGCCGGATTGTGGCAGGCGAGCTGAACGGGCAGGGGATTTCTGACAGGGAGGATGATTTCCTGGAAGTCCACAAGGCGTCAGTGCTGGAAAAGTTGATGGAAATAGAAAAGGACAAGGGACATGATGGACAAAAACCAGTTGATTAAAGAGATTGTGGAAATGGAATGGCAGCAGTTCCAGAATGTTCACAATGAGGGCGGCAGGGCCTCCTGCCAGGATGACAAAGAGACCTTTGAGATTATGAGAAACAGCCAGTTCCTTGTGTGGAATGAGGAAGTATTGAAGAGTTATCTTGCGGATCTTCAGGATGCATGGGCGGACGGCTGGAATCTGCTGACGGAAAAGTACGCCAGAATGATGGAAAGTACAGCGCCAAAAGAATATGAAGCTTTCCGGGATATTCTTCCAAAGCGGAGTGAAGAACGGATTTGTCTGCAGGAAGAAGTGATCCGGCAGGAAATTGCGTGGGCGGAGGACTTCGCCCGGAGATATCCGAAGCTTGGCAGTACCGGAAGAAAGATCCATACCTCGGAAGACACACCATGGGATACTTCCCAGGAGACTTATTTAAGAGGTGAAATCGGCACCTTTTCGGACCGGACCATCAAACTGTATGCACGGATGATTCGGGAGATGGCCGAAAAAGGGGAAAACCTGACGGAGAAGAATCTCGGATTCATGGTCCGTTTCTATGGATACCAGTCTCTGGAAGAAGCGGAGCAAATGCAAAAATAACAAATAGAACCATAAAGACAGAAGAAAAGGAGACAGAGCAGATGTTGATGAAACGGGAAGATATGGCGGCAGTAGCGGTAGACTATCAGGAACGGCTCATGCCGGTTATGTATGAAAAAGAGGAACTGCTGGCACATTCAGTGATTCTCCTGAATGGACTAAGAGAACTTGGAATTCCGATTTATATCACGCAGCAGTATACAAGAGGACTTGGAATGACAGTGCCGGAGATTACAGAAGCGGCAGGAACCGGTGACTATCTGGAAAAGATCAGCTACAGTGCGGCTGAGGAAGTCATTCCGAAACTTGGAGAGAAGCGCACGGTAATTATCTGTGGAATCGAATCACACATCTGCGTGCTGCAGACGGTGATCGATCTGAAGGCAAAAGGATATACGCCGGTTCTGGTGACGGACTGCATTTCCAGCAGAAAGCCGCGGGATATGGAGATGGCTCTGGAGCGGGCAAAGATGGAAGGTGCCGTTCTGACCACCTACGAAGCGCTGCTGTTTGAGATTCTTGGAAAAGCAGGAACGCCGGAGGCAAAAAAAATACAAAAACTGATTAAATAAAAAACGATGCTTTTGGCAGACTGAAAAACTCCCCGCAGAAATGCATGGTACATAGTAGTACGGTGATTTCTGTGAGGAGTTTTTTGTTAGAAGTTCTTTTCCGATGCCTTTCCAGTAGAATTTCTCACCATCAGCTTTGCGTGAAGCAGCAGCGTTCCGATGGAAACATCGTTCATCAGGCTGTCCAGTGCATAGTAGCCGCATTTTCCGCCGATGATCTTTATCGGTGCGCTGACGATTCTGCCGTTGATCTTTATGATCTGTATGGCATTTACGAACTACAGTAAAATCGACAATCATCTGATGCTGTTTGACTGGGTGGGACTTGACAACTTCAAAGCGCTGTTTGATTCCAGCAGTATCCTGGGAAGCACGTTCTGGTCTGTACTTGGATGGACACTTGTGTGGGCGTTTTTCGCAACATTCAGCAACTATATTTTCGGTATGATTCTTTCTATTGTAATCAACCGGAAAGATACAAAGGCAAAGGGATTCTGGAGATTCTGCTTCGTACTCTCCTGTGCGGTTCCGATGTTCGTTTCTCTTCTGATTATGAGAACGATGCTTCAGCCGGAAGGCGCGGTCAATGTCCTGCTTCGTAATCTGGGACTGATTGCGCAGGATGCAAGCCTCCCGTTCTTTACGGATCCAACGTGGGCAAGAGTAACGGTTATTGTAATCAATATCTGGGTTGGTGTACCATATACACTGCTTCAGCTGACCGGAGTCCTTCAGAATATTCCGGGTGAGCTTTACGAGGCAGCCAGAGTGGACGGCGCCAATGCAGTGCAGATCTTCTTTAAGATCACACTTCCGTACATGCTGTATGTGACGACACCATACCTGATTACAACATTTACAGGAAACGTCAACAACTTCAACGTTATCTACCTGTTGTCGGGAGGAGATCCGGTTACCAATCTGGAATCCACGGCAGGAAGCACTGACCTGCTTGTAACATGGCTGTACAAACTGACCGTAGACAAACAGTACTACAACATCGGTGCGGTTATCGGTATCCTGACATTTATCATTCTGGCGATTGCGGCGCTCCTTACTTACCGCAACAGTAAATCATATAAAGAAGAAGGGGGATTCTAGATTATGGCTGCGAAAACAAAAGTACGCTCAGCTAAAAAGAGACGTTTTATCAATAATACGATCGTTCATGTCGTACTTGCCATACTGGCGTTTATCTGGGTATTCCCGATTATCTGGGTAATACTGACGAGCTTCCGGGCGGAAAAAGGATCCTATGTTTCCACCTTCTTCCCGCAAAGCTTCACACTTGACAACTATGTGAAACTGTTTACGGATACATCAATCCTGAACTTTCCGCAGATGTTCATGAACACGCTGTTCATCGCAGTATGTTCCTGTATCTTATCTACCTTTTATGTTCTGGCAGTTTCCTACTGTCTGTCCAGACTGAAATTTAAACTGCGGAAACCATACATGAACATGGCGATGATTCTTGGTCTGTTTCCTGGATTCATGTCAATGATTGCGGTGTACTTCATCCTGAAGGCAATTGGCCTTACAGAAGGCAATCTGATCAAACTGGCTTTGATCCTGTGTTATTCAGGAGGAGCAGGCTTAAGCTTCCAGATCGCAAAAGGATTCTTTGATACGGTTCCGATTGCGGTGGACGAGGCGGCGCTTCTCGATGGATGTACAAGGTGGCAGATTTTTACGAAGATTACACTGCCGCTTAGTAAACCGATCGTTATTTACACGGTACTGACATCTTTCATGTCACCATGGCTGGATTTCATTTTCGCAAAGGTAATCTGCCGTGCAAACTCCGACCAGTATACAGTTGCGATCGGACTTTGGAATATGCTTCAGAAAGAATATATTGACAGCTGGTACACAAGTTTCGCTGCAGGAGCGGTGCTGATTTCAATTCCGATCGCGATCCTCTTCCTGTTCATGCAGAGATACTACGTGGACGGTATGTCCGGTGCTGTAAAGGGCTAAAACAATCAGATTTGAATGAGGGACAGACAGATGAGAAAGACAGCAAAAGAATGGAAAACATTTTATTCAGATCCGGAATTTGAACAGAACTATACCTATGAAGGGCATGACCTCGGGGCAGCCTGCACGGAGGATGGAACTTCCATCCTCCTGTGGAGCCCGGTGGCCGAGTCTGTAACAGTCCGCTTCTATCATGATGGAGAATCAGAAGATTCATACCGGACGGAAGCGATGGTAAAAGAGGGCAAAGGTGTCTGGGCATACCGGACAAAAGAAGTGCTTCACAAAGTATACTATGATTTTGAACTTTCCATAGAGGGAAAGATGATATGCTCGGCGGATCCTTATGCGAAAGCCTGCGGGATCAACGGAAAGAGGAGCATGATTGTAGATTTAAAAAGAACAGATCCTAAAGGATGGGAGGAAGATGTTTCCCCCGCTTATCAGCAGGAACAGATTATTTATGAGCTGCATATCGGGGAATATTCCTGGGATCCGTCCGGAGGATTCCCGGCAGCTTTCCGGGGGAAGTATAAGGCATTTACCTGTGAGAATACGACACTAGACCACGACGGCGTGCATCCCACGGGCTTTTCTTATATGAAGAAACTCGGTATCACCCACGTGCAGCTGATGCCGGCCTACGATTATGGATCTGTGGATGAAAGCAAGACAGAAGGGGAGTTCAACTGGGGATACGATCCGGTGAACTATAACGTTCCGGAAGGCTCCTACTCGACGGACCCAAGAAACGGAGAGGTCCGGATCAAAGAATTCAAGGAGATGATCCAGTTTCTGCATAAAAACGGGTTCCGGGTCATCATGGATGTGGTTTATAATCATACCTATTCCCTTGATGCCTGGTTCCAGAAAACGGTGCCGTGGTACTATTACCGTGTCCACGAAAACGGGGAGACCGCAAACGGTTCTGCCTGCGGGAACGATGTGGCGAGCGAGCGGAGCATGTGCGCAAACTACATTCTGGACTCCGTTCTTTACTGGGCTGAAGAATACCACATCGACGGCTTCCGGTTTGACCTGATGGGGCTTCTGGATACGGGACTGATGAACCGGATTGAGAAGGAACTTGCGCTCCGGTATGGTAAAGGGGAAAAGATGGTATTCGGAGAACCGTGGTCTGCAGATGAAACTCCGATGGAAAAACAGGCGGTTCCGGCACTGAAATGCCATGTGGACCAGCTGGATCCGCATGTAGGCTTCTTCTGTGATGATACACGGGATGCGGTAAAAGGTCATACATTCGAAGGGGAGGAGCCGGGATTTGTCAATGGGGGAGAAGGCCTGGAGGAGGAAATTCTTGCTTCCGTCCGCGCCTGGTGCGGCCCGGAATCGAAGGTGAAAGCACCTTCTCAGGTCATCACCTATGTATCTGCCCATGACAACTGGACATTGTGGGATAAACTCTCCCTGACAATCCCGGATGAGAAAGAACGGATGCAGGCCAACCGCATGGCAGCGGCCATCTACATGACCTGCCAGGGAAATCTGTTCTTCCTATCCGGAGAGGAATTTGCCCGCACGAAAGACGGACTGGAAAATTCCTACAATGCGCCGATTGAGATCAACCGGCTGGACTGGAAACGGGCTTATGAACAGTATGAACTTACAGAGTATTACAGCGGACTGATTCATCTGAGAAAACAGCTTCCGGGACTTTGCGACAAATCCAGGAACGCATGGAAAAGGATTCAGAACCGGTGGAAAACAGACGGAGCAGTTGGGTTTACGGTGGATAATCGAAACGAAAGAGCACCGTCAAGATGGGAAACGTTATGTATTATTTATAATAGTAGAAATGAAAAATTTGCGGTTGAGCTTCCGGAAGGAAAATGGGAAGTCCTTCTGGATGGATACAGCAGCAATCTGTGGAGAGATCCATTTGTTACAGAAGGAACGGTAAAGGTGGACAGCCACAGTGTATTAGTACTTGGACAAACAGGAAAGTGAAGACAGATTTATGAAATGGATATACGGAAAACAGGATTTTAAAACACTTTCAAGAGGACAGGAAAACTGTTATCTTCTGACAAACGGACTGGGAGGGTTTTCCTCTCTGACGACGACCGGTTCGGTTACGAGAAATGACCATGCGCTATTGATGGCATGTACGAAGGCACCGAATCATCGATACAATCTGATCCATCGTATGAAAGAAGAGATCCGGATCGGAGAAGAGAAACAGATTCTCTCGGCGCAGGAGTTTGCGGACGGGACAAAAGAAGAAGGATATCAGCATCTGTCCGCATTCTCCTTTGAGGATACTCCGGTCTGGCGCTGGGAGACAAAAGGCGTCCGGATCCGGAAAGAACTCGGGATGGCTCAGTTGGAAAATACGGTGGCAGTTGTCTATGAGATGAAAAATCAAAGCCTGTTTGATGCAGAGCTTGTCGTTACACCTTTTTTACAGTTTGTAAGAAAGGGAGAGGATCTGACGGAGGAGCAGGTGTTTGAACGAAAAGGGAATACCGTTTCTTCAGACGGCTTGACTCTCTATTTCGAGACGGACGGGGAAATCCTCCCGGAGGAGCAGACAGAGACGTATTATTACAGCTATGATGCCTGCGACGGCAGAAGGGAGAGCGGAACGGCAAAAGCGGTGCTGAAGATCCGGATGCAGGTTCCGGCAGGAGAAAGAAGGACACTTTCTATCGTCTGCTCGATGGAACAAGGCAGAACCGATGCGCAGGCAGTGATTGCGGAGACAAAGAAGTACAGAAAAGCGCTGGAGGAAAAAGCCGGATTTGCGGATCCGATGGCAAAGGTTCTTGTAAAGAGTGCGGCACAGTTTGTGGCAGACCGGGAATCTACAGGAGGAAAAACGATTCTTGCAGGCTTCCCGTTCTTTGAGGACTGGGGCCGGGATACGATGATTGCTCTTCCGGGTGTCTGCATTTCCACCGGGCAGTATGAGACGGCAAAAGAGATCCTGAGGACCTTTGCAGCAAACGAGCGTGACGGTCTGATGCCGAATCTGTTCCCGGAAGGAAAGAATGAGCCTAGGTACAATACAGTGGATGCAGCTCTTTTGTTTATCAACTGTGTGTATCTGTATTATCAGGCATCGGGGGATATGGACTTTGTCAAGGAAGTCTGGCCTGTGATGGAACGGATCATCACAAAATACCGGGAGGGAACGAGACACGGCATCCGGATGGAAGAAGACGGCCTGATCCGGGCAGGAGAAAGCCTGGACCAGGTGACCTGGATGGATGTCCGGGTGGGAGAAATCCTTCCGACGCCAAGACATGGCAAACCGGTGGAGATCAATGCCTACTGGTATAATGCACTTCGGATTATGGAAATATTTGCATCTGAACTTGGATTGGAATATACTAGGTATGGGGTGCTTGCGGACAGGACACGCACTTCTTTCCGGGAACAGTTCTGGAATGAAGAGAGAGGATGCCTGAAAGATCTCGTATCCGGAACAAAGGCGGACATGCAGATCCGGTGCAACCAGATCTGGGCCGTATCCATGCCGTTTACCATGCTGGAAAAAGATCAGGAACGGCAGGTGGTGCGCACCGTCTATGAAAAACTGTACACCCCTTACGGACTGCGCACGCTGGAAGAAGGGGACGAAGAGTTCCACCCGTTTTACGGGGGAGAGATGATAGAACGTGACCTGGCATATCATCAGGGAACGGTCTGGACCTTCCCGCTTGGCGCTTATTATCTGGCATATCTGAAGGTATGCGGATACAGCGAAGAGGCGAAAGAAGAAGTCAAAGAACAGCTGGAAGTCATGGAAAGCGCCATGAGGGAGGGCTGTATCGGACAGCTTCCGGAGATTTACGACGGAGGAAATCCATCCTCGTCTAAGGGATGCTTCGCCCAGGCGTGGAGCGTAGGAGAAATTCTGCGTGTATATGAAGCAGTCAAATAAGAACACACATCGAAAGGAGAACAAAGATGGAACAGTTATTACAGGAGATGTTACAGAAGAACTATGGAAAAAGCATCAGCGATGCGTCCAATGAAGAAATTTATACAGCGCTTTTATGCATTACAAAAGAGAAAATGGCAGGAATGAAGAGGAATGAAGGAAATAAAAAACTCTATTATATTTCCGCAGAATTCCTGATTGGAAAACTGTTATCCAACAACCTGATTAACCTTGGCCTGTTTGATGAGACAAGAGAGGTACTGAAAAATCACGGCAAAGATATTACAGAAATCGAGGAGGCCGAGCTGGAGCCGTCCCTTGGAAACGGAGGACTTGGACGTCTGGCAGCATGTTTCCTGGATTCCATCGCGACACTGGGACTGCCGGGAGACGGCGTGGGCTTAAACTACCACGACGGATTGTTCCGTCAGACCTTTGTTGACAATAAGCAGAGAGAAGAGAAAAACCCGTGGATCACAGACAACAGCTGGCTGACAAAGACGGAACGCCATTTTGAAGTGCCGTTTAAAGATTTCACTCTGACTTCCACAATGTACGATATTGATGTGCCGGGTTATAAAAACGGCTGCAACAAGCTGCATCTGTTTGATCTGGATTCTGTGGACGAGTCCATCATCCATGACGGTATCCAGTTTGACAAAGAGGATATCAAGAAGAACCTGACACTCTTCCTCTATCCGGATGACAGTGACGAGGCAGGACAGCTGTTAAGAATCTATCAGCAGTATTTCATGGTCAGCAACGCGGCACAGCTGATCCTTGCAGAGGCGGAGGAGAAAGGATACAATCTCTATCAGCTGTATGATCATGTGGCAATCCAGATCAACGATACCCATCCGACGATGGTCATTCCGGAGCTGATCCGTCTCCTGATGCAGAGAGGATTTAACATGGATACCGCTGTGGATGTTGTAAGAAAAACCTGTGCGTACACGAACCACACAATTCTGGCAGAGGCACTGGAAAAATGGCCGATCCATTATCTGGAGAAGGTCGTTCCGCACCTGATGCCGATCATCCGGGATCTGGATGCACGTGTCAGAAGAGACTTCCACGATGAAAGAGTGTACATCATCGATAATCAGGACCGGGTACATATGGCGCACATTGATATTCACTTTGGCTACGCAGTCAATGGAGTAGCGGCTCTTCATACCGAGATTCTGAAAGAATCCGAGTTAAAGCCGTTCTACGACATTTATCCGGAAAAATTCAACAATAAGACGAACGGAATCACGTTCCGCAGATGGCTCGTACACTGCAACCATGAGCTGTCCGATTATCTGGCAGACCTGATCGGACCGGAATTCATGGATGACGCTTCCAATCTGGAAAAGCTTCTCGCATACAAGGACGATGAGAAAGTGCTTGGTGATCTGAGAGCGATCAAGAAAAACGCAAAAACTGCCCTGAAGAATTATCTGATGCAGACACAGGGAGTGGAAATCGATGAGAATTCCATCTTTGATATCCAGATCAAACGTCTCCATGAGTACAAGAGACAGCAGATGAACGCACTGTATGCAATTTACAAATACAAAGAAATCAAGAAAGGCAATCTGCCAAAACGCCCGATTACAATGATCTTCGGTGCAAAGGCAGCGCCGGCTTATACGATTGCAAAGGATATCATCCATCTGATCCTCTGCCTGCAGAAACTGATCGAAAACGATCCGGCGGTACGTCCGTACATGCGGATTGTCATGGTAGAAAACTACAATGTTACCAAGGCGGAAAAACTGATCCCGGCATGTGACATTTCCGAGCAGATTTCCCTTGCTTCCAAGGAAGCATCCGGAACCGGAAACATGAAATTCATGCTTAACGGTGCCGTGACACTGGGAACGGAAGATGGAGCAAACGTGGAGATTCACGAGCTGGTAGGAGATGAGAACATCTACATCTTCGGCGCAAAATCAGAAGAAGTCATCAAACTTTACGATACAGCAGGATACAACTCCGGCGAGATTTATGACAACGATCCGATGATCGAGGAGCTGGTAGACTTTATCATCAGCAAAGACCTGATCCGCATCGGTGATCCGGTGAGTCTTGCAAGACTGTACAAAGAGATTGTATCCAAAGACTGGTTCATGACCCTTCTGGATGTGAAAGATTACATTCAGACAAAAGAGCAGATGCTCGAAGATTATGAGGATGAGAAGACATGGGCAAAGAAAGCGCTTGTCAACATTGCGAAAGCCGGATTCTTCTCTTCTGACCGGACTATCCGGGAATACAATGAGGACATCTGGCATCTGTAGGCCGGATGTGGTATGAAAGGGGATCAATCATGAGAGAAACAGGAATATTGATGCCGGTATCCGCACTCCCGTCCCGTACGGGAGTGGGGGAACTGGGTGCATACGCATATGAGTTTGTCGATGCCCTGAAGGAAAACGGTGTGAAGATCTGGCAGATTCTTCCGCTCAATCCGGTGGGATACGGGAACTCTCCGTATCAGCCGTATTCCTCCTGCGCAGGAGACGAGCTTTACATCAGTCTGGACCTGCTTTATGAGGGGGGGCTGTTGAAAGAGAAGGCGCCTTCCTTCCGGGAAAACGCAAAAACCGTTGACTATGATGCAGTCCGGGCATTCAAAGAGCCGTATCTGAAAGAAGCGTTCGCCAATTTTCAGGAGACGGAAGAGTACCGGGAATTTACAAGACAGACGTGGGTGTACGAATACGCGGTATTCCGTGCCCTGAAAAAGGCAAACGGCAATGCCTGCTGGAATGAATGGAAAGCAGAAGACAAAGCCTGGCCGGAAGTGCCTGCACCGCTCGCAAAGGAGCAGGAAGACGAGGCGGCCTATCAGATGTTCCTTCAGTATGAATTTTTCACTCAGTGGATGGCAGTGAAAAAGCATGCCAACGAAAACGGCATCCAGATCATGGGAGATGTGCCGTTCTATGTGGGTGTGGACTCGGTAGATGTCTGGGGCGGAAAGGATAACTTCCTTCTGGACACAGACGGACGGCCGATCTTCATCGCCGGAGTACCGCCTGATTATTTCAGCGCTACCGGACAGCGGTGGGGCAACCCGATCTATAACTGGGACTATATGAAGGAGCATGGATATCAGTTCTGGACCGACCGGATCGGATACAACCAGAAGCTGTTTGACATCATCCGGATTGACCATTTCCGGGCGTTTGACACTTTCTGGAAGATTCCGGCAGAGTGTCCGACAGCCATTGAAGGAGAATGGATCGAAGCTCCGGGATACGAAGTCATCGACACACTGAAAGCAAAGATTGACGGACTCAATCTGGTGGCTGAAGACCTTGGGGAACTCCGCCCGGAAGTACTGGAATTAAAAGACCATTATCATTTGAAAGGGATGAAAATCCTTGTCTTTTCCATCGAAACAGGTGGAAAATATGCCTACGACAGTTTCCACGATGTGGAAAACATGATCATTTATACCGGAACCCACGACAACGATACGCTGATGCAGTGGTATGAGGGATTAAGCGTGGCAGCAAAAAGAAAGGTACGCCGCTTCCTCAAACGTCAGGGCATCAAACAGGGCTCCGTGAAAGGCCGGCTCCTTACCTATACATTCCGGAGCAGAGCAGAGTACGCGATCATTCCGATGGCGGACATTCTGGGCCTTGGAGAAGAAGGGCATATCAATACGCCGGGAACAGTCGGCTCTCCGAACTGGGAATGGAGAATTACGGATTTTACACAGGCAAAGAAGGAACTGAAACACTACCGGAAAACAATGACAGAAAGGGCCTGATGACAGATGGATTTTACAGGAGTTTACCATAGAACAACCGAGCAGATGAGCTACTCGTTAAATGAATCGGAACTGATTGTCAATCTGAAGACAGGATATGATGTGAAGCGGGTGTTCCTCTATTATGGAGATCCCTTTGAAGCGGGAATTCTTGGAGGAAACGAAAAGTGGACCGGAGTCCGGGAAGAGATTGTCTACAAAAAACGGCTGAAACATCAGATCTGGTGGACTACGACTCTCGTACCGAAATACAAGCGCTGCAAGTATTATTTTGAACTGCACACAGATGATGAGGTCTGGTATTATTTTGAAGACGGATTTCTGACAAAAGAGCAGATGGAGATGGACGGCCGGATGCTTCAGTGCTTTACGGTTCCATGGATGAATCCGGCTGATGTGAACCGGACACCGGACTGGGTAAATGATACGATCTGGTATCAGATTTTCCCGGACCGTTTCTGCAACGGGACGCCGGGAGACGACCGGGAGGGAATTCTTCCGTGGAAAAATGAGGGAGAAGTCAAAAACGAAGAGCGTTACGGCGGAAACCTGGAAGGAATCCGTCAGAAACTTCCTTATCTGAAAGAACTTGGCATTACCGGAATTTATCTGAATCCGATTATGGAGGCAGACTCCAACCATAAATACGATACAAAAGATTATACAAAAATTGATCCGCAGTTCGGAGACTCCGAGACGATGAAACGTCTGGTGGCAGAGGCGCACGAACATGGAATCCGTGTGATGGTGGACGCGGTCTTCAATCATTGTGGAAAAGACTTCGCACCATGGCTGGATGTGAAGAAAAACGGAAGAGATTCCGCCTACGCAGACTGGTTCATGGTCAACGACTGGACGATACTGAACAAAGAAGCAAGTACGAGAGACGGGCGGTATTACTCCTTCGCTTTTGCGGATAAGATGCCGAAACTCAATACAAACAGCGAGGCCGTGATCAGCTATTTCCAGGACGTTTGCGAAGGCTGGATCCGGGACTATGATATCGACGGCATCCGTTTTGATGTGGGAAATGAAGTGTCCCACCGGTTCCTGAAACGGATCCGGGATCATGTGAAAGCCATCAAACCGGACATCTATCTTCTGGGAGAGATCTGGCACGACGCCAGCCAGTGGCTGATGGGGGACGAATACGACTCCGTCATGAACTATCCGCTCATGAGCGGTATCCACGATTTCTTTATTGATCCGACGATGAAAAAGGAAGATTTCGAGTACATGATCAACCACTGCTACACGATGTACATGCAGCAGTCCAACAATGTACTGTTAAATCTTCTGGATTCCCACGATACGGAGCGTCTTATGAACCGCTTCCACGATCTGGACCTGTTCTACCAGCAGCTGGCGATTCTCTTTACCATGCCGGGAAGTCCGTGCATCTATTACGGCACGGAAATTGCCATGGAAGGAAGTTTCGATCCGGACTGCCGCAGATGTATGCCGTGGGATCAGATTCAGACCGAAGAAAACCAGCAGAAGATTCATGAAATCCAGAAGCTGATTCATCTTCGGAAGACGGAACCGGCGCTGCGAAGTTTGTATTTCCACTTCCCGGAAGCATATGACGAGCCGCGTCTGGTACAGTATATTAAACTTGATCAGGAGCAGAATAAGATCGAAATCCTTCTGAACTGCACGGAAGAACCGGTGACAGTGAAAGGAGAAGGAGAGATCCTGTTCCAGAGACAATATCAGGATGGACGCCTGGAACCGAAAGGAGTACTGATTCGGAGAATCGGGCGGTAAGAAAATGTCAGTAGCCGGACAATATTTTACTGTAATATCAGGGGAGGTAGTGACTCGTATGAGCCATTACCTCCCTGAATTTATGTCAAAGGTTAATAAAGGTTAGAAAAAATTTATCCTTATATTCCTTGATTCAGCAGATTGTTCGTGTTATCCTTTACTCATCGGAAAAGCTCTCTGCTTTTTCATTTTCAAGGCGTTCGCCGTTTTATCCAAGTATTTGACAAGGGAATTATGAGGGCAGCTTTCTGTCTGGAAAATATGTTTTCTTTGGGACGTCTCTTTTCTGGTACCCGGAAATATGGTAGACTACAAGAAACAGAAACAGTTTTCTTATGTCAGAGGCATTGCCGTCACAGAAAGGAGACTGTTTATGGAACGAAACAAAATGGCAAATCGAACTACCGCTGCAATTTCAGAAGAAGAATTTATTATGAAGCCTTACATCGACTGGTGTTTCAAAGAACTGATGCGGAATCCGAATACAAGGAGAGGCTTCATCGCTGAATTGTTGGAGCTTTCACCTGAGCAGATCGGGAATACTATTATTCTGGAAAATGAACTTCCCAAACGGTCGGAGGAGGAAAAGAAGGGAGTGCTGGATGTTCATGTTCTTCTGGAAAACGGCACTCAGCTTGATATTGAGATGCAGGTTGTATATATGGAATACTGGGACGACAGGAGTCTGTTTTATCTGTGCAAGATGTTTTCCAGCCAGCTTTGCAAAGGTGAGGAATATGATCGGCTTCAGAAATGTGTACATGTCAGTGTTTTGAATTTCACCTACTATAAGAAGGATGACATCTGCTACCGTAAGGCACAGGTTTATGATAAAGCGACCGGAGAACTGTACAGCGATAAGCTGGAACTTCAGATTCTGGAACTTCCCAAGATTCCAGAGGAGTATCACCATCCAGATGGCATCATTGCATGGATGAAATTCTTCCGCGGCGGTAAAAAGGAGGATTTAAAAGAGATGGCAAAGGGAAATACCTATCTGGAAGAAGCCTATGAAGATCTGATGGAAATGAGCCAGGATGAAGAGAAACGCCGAGCATATGAGGCAAGGGAACGTGCACTTCGCGATCAGCTGTCTCTGCAAAGACAGGCTGAACGGGCTTTTCAGCGGATGACAAATGCACAGGAAAAGCTGGAAGAGATTCAGGGGAAACTGGATGAGACGCAGGGGAAACTGGATGAGACGCAGGGGAAGCTGGATGAGACGCAGGGGAAGCTGGATGAGACGCAGGGGAAGCTGGATGAGACACAGGGAAAGCTGGATGTAGCTCAGGATAATCTGGCTGATATGCAGGAGCGTTTTTCGGAAAGTCAAAAGCAGCTTGAGAAAGCCAGGGCCGAAAAAGATGCCGCACATGATCAGGGGAGGAAAGATGCCGTGATAGAGTTATATCAGAAAGGTTTTCTGAATCTGGAGCAGGCGGCATCCGAATATGGGATATCGATCGAAGGTTTTCGAAAACTACTGGTTTAACAGATGAATGATCATCTCGGCAATGTTTTATCGTAAAGAAAGGATGGTATTCGTCGGATGAGCTACAAAATTCTTCTGGTGGATGATGACCAGGATCTGGTAGAGATGCTGTGCCGGTATTTCCGGCTGAAGGGATATGAAATGCTGACAGCGGTCAATGGGATGGACGCAGTGAAGAAGTCTGGAGAGGGACCGGATCTCATTCTTCTGGATATCAATATGCCGGGAATGGACGGGCTGGAGGTGTGCCGGAGAATCCGGGATCAGGTGTCCTGTCCGATTTTATTTCTGACCGCACGGGTCGAAGAGCAGGACCGGGTGAACGGGCTGATGATGGGCGGAGATGATTATATTGTAAAGCCTTTCAGCTTAAAGGAACTGGAGGCGAGAGTGCTGGCTCATCTGCGGCGGGAGGAACGGCATCAACAGAAGACGCAGTACCGATTTGGAAACGGAATGATGGTGGACTATACAGCAAAGACAGCCTCCTTTGACGGGCAGGTGCTGGATCTGACGAAAGACGACGCTGATGCGGGTACTGACGACGGTTCTGACTCCGTCCGATGGTGAGGTGTATCTGGACGGAATCAGGTACGGGACTGGAAAGGACGAAGTCATCAGGCAGAAAATCGGGTATCTGCCGCAGGAGCTCAACCTCTATCCGGGGCTTTCCGTGCAGGACTGCCTGGAATATCTGGGAGAACTTTCCGGTATCCCGAAGGAGGAATGTAAAAATCGCATCCGCTATTATCTGGAAAAGACAGGGCTTACGAATCACCGGAAAAAGAAAATGCGTCAGCTTTCCGGAGGAATGAAGCGAAGAGTCGGACTCATTCAGGCACTTCTGAATGAACCAGAATTTCTGATTGTGGACGAGCCGACAACGGGGCTTGATCCGGAAGAGCGGGTGCGTATCCGTAACCTTCTGGTGGATTTTTCGGAGGGGCGGACCGTTTTGTTTTCCACTCATGTGGTGGAGGACATCGCGGCTACGTGCAGCAAGCTTGCGGTGATGCGGAAAGGTTCATTCCTCTATACAGGTACGGTACAGGCGCTCCTTTCCCGGGCAAAAGGAAAGATCTGGACAGCAAATGTAGCAGACGACACAGAAGCAAAAAGACTGGAAAAGCAGTACCGTACGACTTCCAAGCAGTACACGGAAGAAGGAATGACGGTGAAAATTATCAGCGATGTGAAACCGGATATTGACTGTACACAGCCGAAGATCACACTGGAAGATGCATATCTGTATCTGATGATGGAAAAGAAGAAGCAATGATCCGGCTTGTGAAATGGCGGAGAAACAGGTATACTGTAGGTAGAAGGAAGAGGATGACCGGAAGGGGGAAGGCGTATGAAAAGACGAATGAAGCGAATACTGGCACTTGGCATAGGAATCCTGATGATTGGAGTGAGCGCCTGTGGCTCCAGGACACCTGCAGATACCGGCGAAGAGCCAAAGACAGAGCAGACTGATCAGGGATCATCCACAAAGGAACAGGAAGAACCGGACGAGACGGATAACGGGGAAACGGAAGAGCAGGAGAAAGAACCGGAGACGGAAGATACTGAGAATTCAGAGACGGAAAATAACAAGGCGGATCCGGGACAGCCGGAAAACACAGGAACACAGCCGGCGGATCAGAATACGGAAGTAGATGAGGAAGCATTTGGCGAGATGATCCAGTCCCTTTCCCAGTACGAGGAAGGAACAGCAGGAGCAAGTTTGAAGAGGCTGAAAGCAGCTTTCGGTGTGTTGAATTTCTCAGAGCAGTATGAGAGCAGCCAGAAAGAATCATTTACTCAGAAGCTTCAGGCTTATCTGACAGAGAGCGAAGCGATGAGTGCGGAAGATATGAAGCTGAAACTGGAAGGAGTGGATCCGACAGTACAACAGGTCTTTACAGAGGGAATTGCCTCCATGCAGGATCAGCTCTCGGATGCGGGAAATCCGAACCGTTATGATACCTATACACAGGAAAAGTATCAAAATGTGGTCAAAGCTATGGAAGAAGTGCTGAATGAAAAGTAATAATCGGTGACGAAAAAATCCCGGAGAACGATGTGAAATCACATGTGTCTCCGGGATTTTATTTTTTACTATATATTTTACTCCTGTTATACGGTGTGGAATCCACGTCCGATAATCTCGCTGGTGTTGGAGATCAGGATAAATGCGCCCGGCTCGGTTTCCTTGATGAAGTTACGGAGACGCACTGCCTGCGGACGGTTCAATGCTGTCAGAACAATGTATTTCTTCTGTCCGGAGAAGACACCCTGAGCGGAGTAGACAGTAGCCCCCCGGTGCAGATCCCGGATAATGAAGTTACAGATCGGCTCGGGACTGTCGCAGACAACATTGAAACATTTGGAAAGATTGAAACTTTCGATAAAGTTGTCTGTAATGAGTGACCGAAGAACAAGTCCGAGAATCGAAAACAGACCTGTCTCCATGCCAAATACAAATACGCCTGCCACAGCGATTGCCACATCGGAGATCATCAGGACACGTCCGATGTCGTAACCGGTATATTTTTTCAGTATCATCGCCACGATGTCGGTTCCGCCGCTGGATGCGCCCATATTAAAGAGAACTGCCGATCCGAAAGCGGGAACAGCGATGGCAAAAATCAGTTCCAGGACAGGCTGGTTGGTAAGTGGTCCGTCCATCGGGTAAACACGCTCCAGGATAGACAGGAGAAAGGAAAGAAGCATGCTGCAGTAAAATGTTTTTGCACCAAAGCTTTTTCCCATGATCAGGAATCCCAGAACCAGAAGGACAATGTTGCAGACAAAGTTAAAATCACTGCTGCTGATGGTTCCGGTCTCGGCGACAAGGACCGCAAGACCTGTAATACCGCCGAATGCAAAATTATTTGCAAATTTGAAAAAATAAATACCGCATGCCATGATGGCAGTGGCGGCCGTCATGACCACAAAATCCCGGATTTTGGATTTGGGTTTGATTTTGGATGATGGTTTTGGGATAGAATACTTCATATCCACATGATGTTGACCGTTCATTTTTTCTTCCTCGTTTTCTTTCGTTTTATGAAGAATTTATCTCCAAAATTGTAACCCTCCGGAAAGAAAAAGTCAACGATCCTGAAAGGAAAAGTAAAGGAAATAATATGTAAAGCTTTCTGACGGGTATGCCGGATTTTTTTTGGGAGATACTATGCCTGGAAGGAGGAAAAAACAATGCATCACTGCAACGCAATTCGAGATATATACGCAAGAGAAATCCTCGATTCCAGGGGAAACCCGACGATTGAGACACAGGTACTTCTGGCGGACGGCACGATCGGAACGGCAAGTGTCCCGTCGGGAGCTTCCACCGGGAGATATGAGGCGAAAGAACTTCGGGATAAGGAAAAGCAGGACCGCTACTGCGGCCGCGGCGTGGAGAGGGCTGTGAATCATGTCAATGACCGGATCGCAAGAGAAGTTATTGGAGTCAATGCGCTGGAACAGACGGAACTTGACCATCTGCTGATCCGGCTTGACGGAACGGAAGATAAGAGCAATCTTGGTGCCAATGCCATCCTGAGTGTGTCCATGGCAGCAGCAAGAGCGGCGGCGATGAGTCTGCATCTGCCGCTTTACCGCTATCTTGGCGGTGTGCATACCAGACGGATGCCGGTGCCGATGATGAATGTTCTGAACGGCGGAAGACACGCGGACAATATCATTGACTTTCAGGAATTTATGATCATGCCGGCAGGGGCCTGCTGCTTCCGGGAAGGACTTCGGATGTGCACAGAAGTCTATCATATGATTAAGGCGCTTCTGAAGGGAAGAGGATATCATACCGGAGTGGGCGATGAAGGAGGATTTGCCCCGGACCTTCCGGATACCGGGAGTGTCTGTGACATTCTGATGGAGGCCATTGAGACGGCAGGATACCGGGCAGGAAAAGACATTGTACTCTGTCTGGATGCGGCAGCCTCGGAAATTTATGACAGAGATTTCGGGAAATATGTGTTTGTGGGAGAAAGCAAAGGAAAAGAGAAAAAGGTAGTTCGCACCGCGGAAGAACTCATTGACTACTATGCAGAACTAATCGAAAAATATCCGATTGTATCTATTGAGGACGGTCTGGAAGAAGAGGATTTTCCGGGATGGGAACTGATGAATACAAGACTCGGGCTTCAGACACAGCTGGTAGGTGATGACCTCTTCGTGACCAGTACAAAAAGGCTGAAACGAGGGATTGACTGCCGGGCAGCAAATGCGGTTCTGGTAAAGATCAATCAGATCGGTACACTCACAGAAGCCTTTGATACCATCCGGATGGCCCGGGAGTACGGGTATCGATCCATTGTTTCCCATCGCTCCGGTGAGACGGCGGATACAACGATTGCTGACATTGCGGTGGCTTTTGGAACCGGGCAGATCAAGACCGGGGCTCCATGCCGATCAGAACGGGTGGAAAAATACAACCGCCTTTTGAAAATAGAAGAAGAACTTGGAGATACTGCCATCTACAAGAATCCATTTTCCTGATCAGGAAGATCTCGAAAAGAAAATAAGGGGCTGAAAAGAAGCGAAAAACTGCTTGCGCAAACCGGAAGGATATGGTAGTATTATATATGGTTTATGCGCAGGAGGTGTAGAAGTTGGAAATTTTGAAAATCGTGATCACAATTTTATTTGTAATAGACTGTATTGCTCTTTCAGCAGTTGTATTAATGCAGGAAGGAAAATCAGCCGGTCTGGGAACGATTGCCGGTATGGCGGATACCTACTGGGGACAGAACAGAGGACGTTCCATTGAGGGAACTCTCGTGAAAGTCACAAAGATCCTTGCCGCACTGTTTCTTATCCTTGCTGCAGTATTGAATTTAAAAGTATTTGCTTAATGAAAGAAGATGCAGAACACTCTATTTCAAAAAATAGAGTGTTCTTTTTTTACCATATCAGATAGAATAGAAGGGAGTATGTGAGGTACAGACAATGGACAGACAATATGAGAAAAGAAAGAAAATGGTATACCAGTTCATCTGTGACGATTTCTATGTCCCGATGAAGATGAAAGAAATGGCCTCCGTCCTTCAGGTGAAAAAGGAAGAGAGGCAGGAGTTAAAAGAAATTCTGGATGCTCTGGAATCCGAAGGAAAGATCCATAAGACCCAGAAAGGAAACTATGTAAAAGGTCAGGGGAACAGGCTGACCGGAATCTATCAGGCCCATGCCAGGGGATTTGGTTTCGTATCCATCGAGGGATCGGATGACGATGTTTTTATCCCGGAAGAGGAATCCGGCGGTGCCCTGCAGGGAGACGAAGTGGAAATCCAGATCACAAGAGGTGCAGGACCAAAGACAGGACAGCGGCAGGAAGGGAAAGTCATCAAGATCCTGAAACGCGGGATGTCCCGGATCGTCGGCTATTATCAGAAAAATAAATCATTCGGATTTGTTCTTCCGGATAATCAGAAGTTTTTACAGGATGTGTTTGTGCCTGAGGAAAAATCAAAAGGAGCGGTGACCGGACACAAGGTCGTTGTAAAGCTCACTTCCTACGGCGGAGACGGGAAAAAGCCGGAAGGTGAAGTCGTGGAGATTCTCGGACATGTCAACGATCCGGGAACCGATGTGCTGAGCATCGCCATGTCCTACGAACTTCCGATTGAATTTCCGGAGAAGGTAATGAACCAGGCGGAGCGTGTGGCAAAGCCTGTCAGCGAAGCAGACCGCTTTGGAAGAAGAGATCTGAGGGATGTCCGGATGGTGACGATCGACGGCGAAGACGCCAAGGATCTGGACGACGCGGTTTCCCTGGAAGTACGGGACGGAAGTTTTTATCTGGGCGTTCACATCGCGGATGTGACCAATTATGTGCAGGAAAACAGTGCCCTGGACCGGGAAGCAAAAAAACGCGGGACAAGCGTTTATCTGGCGGATCGTGTGATTCCAATGCTTCCGCACACCCTTTCCAACGGAATCTGTTCCCTAAACGCGGGAGAGGACCGGCTGGCGCTGAGCTGCCTGATGAAGATTGATGAAAACGGTACGATCGTGGACCATGAGATCTGCGAGAGCGTGATACGGGTTGACCGCCGTATGACATATACAGCGGTGAAACAGATTCTGGAAGACGAAGATGAAGAACAGTGCCGGAAATATGAGGAATTTGTCCCGATGTTTCGGGAGATGGCGAGGCTTTCCTCCATTTTGAGAGAAAAGCGCCACAGACGGGGTGCGGTGGACTTTGATTTCCCGGAAACGAAAGTGATTCTGGATGAACAGGGACGCCCGGTCGAGTTGAAAGCGTATGAGAGAAATACGGCGACAAAGCTGATCGAAGATTTCATGCTTGCGGCCAACGAGACAGTGGCGGAAGATTTCTTCTGGAGAGAGATTCCGTTTGTCTACCGGATTCATGAAGCGCCGGATGAGGAGAAAATCCGCAAACTTGCGATTTTCCTCCACAATTTCGGCTATACGATGCATATCGGCAATCATGAAGTGCATCCAAAAGAGATCCAGAAGCTCCTTGCCAAAGTAGAAGGGAAGCCGGAGGAGCCGATGATTGCAAGACTGGCACTTCGCTCGATGAAACAGGCAAAATATACGCCGGAAAATGAAGGACATTTTGGACTTGCGGCATCCTGCTATACTCATTTCACTTCCCCGATCCGGCGTTATCCGGATCTTCAGATCCACAGGATCATCAAGGAGACACTTCGCGGCCGGATGGATGAAGAGCGGATCCGGCATTATCAGTCGATTCTCGAGGAAGTGACAAAGCACGCAAGCGAGACCGAACGCCGGGCAGAAGAGGCTGAGCGGGAGACGGTCAAACTGAAAAAAGTACAGTATATGAAAAATTTCATCGGTGAAGAGTACGAAGGTGTGATCTCCGGTATCACCAAGTGGGGCATGTACGTGGAACTTCCGAATACCATCGAGGGACTGGTCCATGTAGTAAATATGACGGATGATCATTATGAGTATATCGAAGAACGCTACGAGATGCAGGGAATCCACACCGGAAAGACTTACCGGCTTGGACAGAAAGTATGCGTCCGTGTCATGGCGGCAAACGAGCTTCAAAGGACAATCGACTTTGAGCTTGGAAAGGAAGGGGACTAGGAGATGGCAAAGACAGGTGTAAAACTGATCGCCAACAACAAAAAAGCATATCATGATTATTTTATTCTTGAGACTTATGAGGCCGGGATTTCCCTTGCAGGAACCGAGGTGAAATCGATGCGGATGGGAAAGTGCAGTATCAAAGAATCTTTCATCCGCATCGAAAACGGGGAGGTCTTTGTGTACGGAATGCATATCAGCCCGTATGAGAAAGGAAATATTTTCAACAAAGATCCGCTCCGGGTACGCAAACTCCTGCTGCACAGGCAGGAAATCAACAAACTGCTTGGAAAAATGAAAGAAAAAGGAATGACACTCGTGCCTTTGAAAGTGTATTTAAAGGGCAGTCTTGTCAAAGTGGAAATCGGGCTGGCAAAAGGAAAGAAGCTTTATGACAAGCGTGCGGATATTGCCAAAAAAGATCAGGCAAGAGAAGCGCAAAGAGATTTCAAAATTCGCAATTTTGGGTAGATTCAAAGTGAAAAGGAAGGTATAATAGAAATGGTACCAGTAACAAAAAAAGATCTCAGAAATCTTGTTTCCCAGACAACGATCGAGACATATGAAGAGCTTACACCGCAGCTGATCCAGCTGATTGATATGACGAAGAAAAATCCTGATCTGACAGACGCGCAGAAGTCGGACGAGATTTCACTTCATATGCTTGGATATGTGAAATCCTGTACGAATGAAATTATCATCGAGGTACTTGCAGAGATTCTGGGACTGGAAGATGAAGAATAAATAAAATATAAAATGGGGAGGATCGGCGCATGGTATACGAGACAATTCCTGTAACAATCAAGGGCGAGGAAACAAACGCGAGGTTATATACATATTTCTGGAGCAATTCAAAAGAGCTTTATGATGGTCGCAAAAGACCCTGTGTTCTGATCTGTCCGGGAGGCGGCTATGCCATGACATCGGACAGAGAGGCAGAAGGTCTGGCGGTACGGTTCATGGAGATGGGATATCATGCGGCAGTACTCCGGTATTCAACTGTTCCGGATGATGTATTTCCGGATGCATTCATTCAGGCGGCTGCATGCATGAAGATGCTTAGAGAACGCGCAGAAGAATGGTTCATTGATCCGGACAGGATTCTGATTCAGGGATCCTCGGCAGGAGGACATCTTGCAGCCATGGTTTCCACCTACTGGCACATTCCGGAGCTTGCCAACATTCTCGATACCACATCGGAGATGATCCGTCCGAATGGACAGATTTTAAGCTATCCGGTGATCACAGCCGGCACATTCCGGAACGAAGGCTCCTTTAAGAACCTTCTGGGTGCCCAGGCGGAGGAAAGTCTGGAAGAAGCATGTTCTCTGGAACTGAATGTCTCAGAGTACACACCGAAGACGTTTATCTGGCATACATATGAGGATCAGTCCGTTCCGGTTCAGAATTCCCTCCTCTATGTAAATGCGCTCGTAAAGGCCGGTGTTCCGGTAGAGTTCCATCTCTTCCCGAAAGGAGAACACGGACTTGGAACAGCGACTGAGTTAAGCCTTTCCAGTGACGGAAGAGGCGTGGAAGCTCAGTGCGGCCAGTGGATGGATCTTGCAAAAGCATGGATCGACCACAACATTTAGAAAAAGAGCTGAAAGAAAGACCGCGGGCGGGCCTTGACAAGGTCAGGCCGCCTGCGTATAATAATAGAACAACTGTCTGCAAAACCAGGGCTTGTACTGGTTTCGACGGGGGTTTTAAAGTTGGAGAAGCCATCCGCGGGACGGGACCGCGCAGTAAACCGTAACTTAAAAATAAACGCAGACAATAATAAATTAGCGTACGCTGCCTAATTTCGGCAGCAGTCGGCTCCGGACTTCCCGCGGTCCGGATTACCGGCTTCGACACTTGCGGGGCACTTCGTCTCCAAAGCTTTGAGGAGATGGAAGATTTTATGAAGCTACCGAAGATTGCAGCCTGTCATTAGGCGGCAGTCCGGGGGAATCTTAAAATAATGACTGTGATGGGAGATGCTCCGATGGAGAGGCTTTCGGACGCGGGTTCGATTCCCGCCAGGTCCATATTCTTAAACCGCGAAAACCCAGTAAAATCAGGGGATTCGCGGTTTTTTTATAATCAAATTCATCTGGAAATTTCACTTACAGTTTGAGAGGAGGTCGAATGCATGGCAATATACAAGAAAATTTTAGGGCTATTCCCCCTGATGATAGTCTTGACAATGATTTGGGGATGTGGGAATCATATGGACAAATCCAGTGAATCTTTTGATATAACAAAATTCCCACGAGATGAGCAGGGCTATCCTAAAAGCGATATTGCAATTATCAATGGAAAAGAATTTTCTTTAAAAGATTTATCGGAATCCTATGTAGAAGACAACCTTGATTGTGTAATTGAACTTCCTGATGTTAAAACAGGGGATCGTATTGAAGTAATTCTTCCTCAATATCTTCCGGTTAATTTATGGAGTATTGAAGAAAAGGAGACCATTGATTTAACAAATTACAATAAGAAGGAATTGTCTGTTCGACAGGATGTAGAGGGAAAATCGGCCTTTGTTCAAAAATTTACCTTTACTATGGATGACACAAGTATTTTGTTTAAGTGGTCTAATGTGCGAGAATGCGGAAAATCATTTAATGAAAAAGAGAAGGATTATTTATTAAAAATAAATCTAACTTAACTCTAATTATATATCGAAAAGATTTTCTCCCGCCAACCGGTAATCGGTCGGCGGGATTGATTTATGTGGCTTTAGCTAGTTAAGCGTGGTGGAGTTTTTCGCGTTCCGAAAAATGTAGGCACGCTTAACAAAAAACCACTATTGACGGGTGGTCATGGTTTTCATGAACTATTGACATACGTAAAATCACGTGTTGCTATAAAGACATGATAAGGAAAGGAGATACAAAAGATGCCAATGACTCCGAAAGAGATGATAAAATATCTCAAGAAAAAGGGATTGGAGCAGGCAATACTTAAACAAGCAGGGCTCAAATAAGCCCTGCGCCTGAAATGAGAATGGAAATGGAGGTATCATATATGAATAAATTATTTTATCCGGCAATCTTTCATACGGCAGAGGAAGGTGGATTTTGGGTAACTTTTCCGGATTTTCCAGAGTGTCTCACTGAAGGCGATGATTTGCAGAAAGCTTATGAAATGGCAGTGGAAGCTTTGGGTATAGTATTAGTAGGCAGAAAAGAAGATAGAGAAGTCATTCCAGATCCTACACCGATTAATGAGTTGAATGTAGAGGATGGTGCCATTGTGATCGTAGGATTTGATATGCTGGAATATCAGAGAAAGCACAATTCAAAGGCGGTCAAGAAGACTTTGAGTATTCCGGAATGGTTGAATGAAGAAGCAATAGAAAAGGGAGTGAATTTTTCACAAGTTCTTCAGGAAGCAGTGATGAATAAATTGAATATCAGAAAATAAGAAACTGTACATTTAGAGAGTATGAATCCTTAGATACAGGAGTAATTCCTTCTGGATTTGTAAGAAAAGCGCCGCAAATACGGCGCTTTTTCCATTCTGTTTTATAAAATACAGGAAGAGATCAGTCTTCCGATTTCTCTTATATCTCCTCCGGCAGAAAACTCAAATGTGACATTACCAAGGCCGCTGAAGCAGAGGGTCAATTCGGAATCCATATCAAAGGTTCCGGCTGTTTCAATGGAAAATGCCTGAACTTTGGAGTACGGAAGGGAAGTAAAATCCTTTTTGGATCCGGTAATGCCCTGTACATTGCAGGCGATCAGTCGTTTGTTTGTGAATACCACATAGTCCCGCAGAGCACTGTAGTACCCGACGATTTCTTCACCATAAATCAAAAGATCCAGGATTTCTTTCGGAAGATGCTTTTCTTTTGCTTTACTGAGTTTGAATACTTTTTTGTTCTGAAAATCAATCATAGTCTGTCCTCCGTTTTTCTTTTATCATAGCATATGGAAGATGTCTGTTCAATTATGAGCAGAGGTATCTTTCGTATTGACAACATAGTAAAACGATGTAAAAATTTATATATAAATCAAGCAAAAAAGAAGCTGAAAATCTGAAATGAGGTGAGGAACATGCACTTTGAAAGAAAAGAAACCATGTTTACAGGAACAACAAGCAGGGAACCGGAAGCATATGAGAAACTTCATGGGGAAATTGCGCGCCGGGCAGCAGAAGAGGGGATTGTCCTTTTGAAAAATGAGGAGCATCTGCTTCCGCTCAAAAAGGGAAGTAAACTTGCGCTGTTTGGTTCTGGTGCGTCCAGAACAGTCAAAGGAGGCACCGGTTCCGGAGATGTAAACGAGAGAAGAAGTATCAGCATCTATGAAGGTTTGAAAGATGCCGGATTTGAAATTATGACGGAGAAATGGCTCCATGAATATGAAGAAGAATATAAGGGAAAACGGTTGGAATGGAAAGAAGCGATTCTTGAAAAAACAAAAAGCGGAACAGATTTTTTCACCGCATATTCCACTTCTCCATTTCATGTTCCGGCAGGACCGGAAATTTATACTGTCGATGCGGATGCGGCAGTTTTCGTCCTTGCCCGGAATGCAGGGGAAGGGGCGGACAGACGGGCAGAAAAAGGAGATTATTTTCTGAGTGATGAAGAGTATACTCTTCTTTCGGATGTCTGTGACAGGTATGAGAAGGTCATTCTGCTTCTGAATTCCGGAGGAGTTGTGGATTTGTCATTCCTTGAAAAGCTTCCGCAGATTCAGGCAGTACTGGCAGTATCACAGCCGGGCCAGGAGGGAGGTACTGCCGTGGCAGATGTTATCAGCGGGCTTATTTCTCCAGGCGGAAAACTGACTGATACGTGGGCACTTTCGTATGAAGATTATCCGAATGCCGCAACATTTTCGCATAACAACGGAAATGTTGAGGAGGAGAAGTATGAGGAAGGCATCTATGTGGGATACCGTTATTTTGATACCTTCGAGATTCCGGTACGTTACGGATTCGGGTATGGAATGTCCTATGCATCTTTCACCATGAATACTGTCCGTATTAAAACGGCAGAAAACGGAGAGGTAAGAGTTACGGTCAAAGTGAGAAACCATAGCCAGGAGTTTTCCGGAAAAGAAGTGGTTCAGCTTTATGTATCCCTTCCAGTCGGAAAGATTGAAAAAGAGTTCCGTAGATTGTGCGCTTTTGCCAAGACCAGGATACTGTCTCCGGGAGAAGAGGAGACGGTTGAGATGACTTTTGATGCCGGAACGCTGGCCTCCTTTGATGAAAGCCGGGCAGCATGGATTCTGGAATCGGGATGCTACGGAATCTATGTGGGAAATTCCCTTATGGAAAGCACACTGGAAGGTATCCTTGATGTAAAGCAGGAGAAAGTGCTGGCAGAAACAGAGCATATCTGTCCACTAAGAGAAACTCTGGAGGAGCTGTCTGTTCCGGCTGAAAAAATCCGGAAGCGGTATGAAGCGCTGATAAACAATACGGAGAATGTGCCGCACTTTTCCTATGATCTGGCCGGACTTGATACTATCCGGTATTGTTACGATTATAAAGAGCCGGGGGATGAAGCGGCGGAAATCACCAGTGGGCTGTCCGAGGATCAGCTGATCCTGCTTGCTGTGGGAGATCCGGGAAGCGGACAGGGAAGCAATCTTGGCGCAGCCGGGATTTCGGTGCCTGGATCTGCAGGTGAGACCAGCTCCTGTGCGGCCGGACAGGGAGTAAAAGCGATTGTTCTGGCTGACGGACCGGCAGGTCTGCGCCTGAGTCAGAATTATGTGGTGTACGATGGAAAAGTGCAGACGATTCCGTTTGAAGCGGCGATTGAAAGAGGATTTTTTTACGATGGGCCGGAACAGGAAGGAGATATTTATTATCAATATTGTACGGCGTTCCCTGTCGGAACACTTCTGGCTCAGACGTGGAATGAAGAATTGATCCGGGAAGTTGGCAATGCAGTGGGCGAGGAGATGGAACGTTTTGAAGTGACGCTCTGGCTTGCGCCGGGAATGAATATCCACCGGAATCCTCTGTGCGGACGGAACTTTGAGTATTATTCGGAAGATCCGTTCCTCAGCGGAAAAATTGCCGCAGCCATGACAAAAGGAGTGCAGAAGCACCCTGGATGCGGAACGACTGTGAAGCATTTTGCCTGCAATAATCAGGAGGATAACCGGAGCGGATCCGACAGTATTCTTTCGGAACGAACCCTTCGGGAAATCTATCTGCGCGGCTTTGAAATTGTTATTCGGGAAGCGCAGCCGCTTGCAATCATGACAAGCTATAATCTGATCAATGGTATCCATGCGGCAAACAGTTATGATCTCTGTACGAAAGCAGCCCGCTGTGAATATGGATTTCAGGGATTGATCATGACGGACTGGACAACGACGCAGCTGAGTGAAGACTGTACGGCTGCGGGATGCATTAAGGCAGGAAATGATCTGGTAATGCCGGGAGAACCGGAGGATCAGGAAAGTATCCGGCAGGCGTTGTCTGATGGAACGATATCAGAGAAGGAACTCCGGGACTGCGTCATAAGGATTGTGCGGACGACATTAAAATAATATAAAATCTGTTGTACTTACAACATATTTTGCTTTCTGACTCCTGTATACTGGCCATGGAACGAAACAGTAAGGAGGACAGAAAATGGAAAAGCAGATGTTTTGTTATCAGTGTGAACAGACGGCAGGGTGCAGCGGATGTACCGGGAAAGCGGGAGTCTGTGGGAAGACAGCAAGGACAGCAGGCCTTCATGATGAACTGACCGGGGCGCTGATCGGACTTGCAAGGACGTGTGCGTCCGATCCGAAGACAGAAAATACGGACCGGTTGATTCTGGAAGGTCTGTTTGCTACTGTCACAAATGTCAATTTTGATGATGAAGCCATTGAAAGGCTGATTGATAAAGTAAGAGCAGAAAAAGAGCAGATTGCGCCGGGCTGCGCAGTATGCGAAGCAAAGTGCGGGAACACCGATGAATATGATATGAAACGGATCTGGGAAGCACAGGAGGATATCCGGTCATTGAAATCTCTGATCTTATTTGGAATCCGGGGAATGGCGGCGTATGCTTATCATGCCATGGTACTGGGCTATGTGGATGAGGAAGTCAACACCTTTTTCTACAAGGCATTATCTATACTTGCAGAGGACTGGGGAATGGAAGAACTTCTTCCGGTGGTTATGGAGACCGGAGCAGTGAACCTGAAATGCATGGAACTGCTCGACCGTGCCAACACGGAAACATTTGGAAATCCGGAGCCGTCAGAAGTATCCTGGAAAGTGGAAAAAGGACCGTTCATCGTTGTGACCGGTCATGATCTCTATGATTTGAAACTTCTATTGGAACAGACGAAAGATCTGGGAATCCAGGTTTACACCCACGGTGAGATGCTGCCGGCTCATGCATATCCGATGCTTCGGAAATATCCGCATCTGAAAGGAAACTTTGGAACCGCATGGCAGAATCAACAGAAGGAGTTTGCAGACATTCCGGCACCGGTTCTTTATACGACAAATTGTCTGATGCCGGTAAAGGACAGTTATACGGACCGGGTATTTACAACGGAAGTAGTAGGATATCCGGGCATGGTCCACATTGGTGAGGACAAAGATTTTACCCCGGTGATCCAAAAAGCACTGGAACTTGGTGGATATGAAAAAGATATGGAATTTACAGGAAGCAACGGCGGCAGCACCACAATGACCGGATTCGGCCATCAGGCAGTTCTGGGTGTGGCGGGTCAGATCATCGCAGGTGTGAAAAGCGGAGCGATCCGGCATTTCTTCCTGGTAGGAGGATGCGATGGAGCCCGCCCTGGAAGAAGCTATTATACAGAGTTTGTAAAACAGGCTCCAAAGGATACGGTGATTTTGACACTGGCCTGCGGAAAATACCGGTTTAACGATCTGGATCTGGGAACAATCGGAGGAATCCCGCGGATGCTCGACATGGGACAGTGCAATGATGCCTACAGTGCCATCAAGGTTGCACTGGCACTGGCAGATGCATTCGGATGTGGTGTCAATGAACTGCCGCTGTCCATGATTCTGTCCTGGTATGAACAGAAAGCGGTCTGCATTTTGCTGACGCTTCTTCACCTCGGCATCAAAAATATCCGGCTTGGCCCGACACTTCCGGCATTTCTTTCAAAAGGTGTGGCGGAGTATCTGATAAAAGAATATGGAATTGCTCCGGTTACAACACCGGAAGAGGATTTAAAGACAATCTTAGGATAAGAAGCTAAGAAGAAGGATGTTTCCACAATCAGGAGACATCCTTTTTTCTATGCGCAGGAAGAAAGCAGATTAGAATCTACGGCTTAAAATGACAATTTGCAAATTTGAACCGTATTTTTTGCTGACTTGTACTGGAAAATAGAACGAAACGATTAAGATGTTATCTTTTAGTCAGAATCTATTGACAAATGTCTACCTTGCTATATAATATAGTCAAGAGAAGAACCTTATCATACAAGGTAGACTGGAGGGAAATCATGGGAACAGTGTTAGAGGTGCAGGATATTATCAGAAATTATTCTAAAAAAGGTGATGGAGCCCGTCCGGCAGAGGATGATATCAAGGTCATCCGCGGGATCAGCATGAAAGTCGAGAAAGGAGATTTCCTCGGAATCATGGGAAAATCCGGATGCGGAAAGTCAACGCTGCTCCGGGTGCTTGGACTTCTGGACCGGCCGACAGAAGGAAAAATTTATTTTGAAGATTTTGATACGGAAGAATTGTGGAAAGATGAGCTGGCAGACATCCGCAGAAGGAAGATCGGATTTATCTTCCAGGACTACTACCTGATGGACAGTCTGACGGTGAGGGAAAACATGATTCTGCCGATGATTTTAGACAAGGCGGATTCCGCGGAAATGAAAAAGCGGGCGGAAAAATATGCGGAACAGTTTGAGATTTCGCATCTTCTTGATAAGAAGCCGACGGAGCTTTCCGGCGGAGAGAAGCAAAGAGCCGCGATCTGCCGGGCGCTGATCAATGACCCGGAACTGATTCTGGCGGACGAACCGACGGGAAATCTGGATTCCAAATCCGGAAAAATTGTTCTGGATGCACTCAAAGAGATTAATAGATGGGGAAAGACTATCATCATGGTGACCCATGACCCTCAGATGGCGAGCAATTGTAAGCATGTGATTTTGCTGAAAGATGGCGTGATTTTAAAGACACTGGACCGCAAAGGAGACGATGAAAAAGAGCGGGAACGCTATTATCGGGAGATTCTCGGAGAAATGGAGCAGCTTTAAGTGAAACAACAAGAGACAGGCGGTGAGAAATATGGACAAAGCGCAGCTTATGAAAGGGATTCTGGAAGGATGCATTCTGAAGATCATTGATCAGGAAGAGACATACGGATATGAGATCGTAACAAGGCTCCAGGATTATGGATTTTCTGACGCAAAAGAAGGCACGCTTTATCCGCTTTTACTCCGCCTGGAGAAAAAGAAGCTGATTAAGGGAACCTTTAAAGAAAGTCCTCTGGGGCCGAAGCGGAAGTACTACGCACTGACTCAGGAGGGAAAGGACTATGTCGATCAGTTTTATCAGGCATGGCAGGAAGTGAAAGAGTCTGTTGACCGGATCTTCTGACAGGAGGCGAGAAAAATGTTATGGAAAAATGAATTGACAGAAATAAGAAATGAGAATGCAGAGCAGATCAGTGGAATGAACGGAACAATGTGGGACCAGCTTTCTCCGATGCTGGAATATCTGTCCTCTTTTTCGATCCCGATGTTTGAAGAAGAAGTGATAAAAAAAGATCTGATCGGTATGGCAAAGGAGGCGGAGATCGAACAGATCTCTCTGGAAGAAAAACTGGGAATGTCGTCGAAAGAATTTTGCGACAACCTGATAGAAAACGAAACAGAAAGAACCAGAAAAAGAAAGGTGGAGGAGCAGATTCTGGAGTTGGCTGTGAATTTTGTATGGTATCTGACTGTTTTCTGGCTCATTGGGGCTTTGCTGGATGCAGAACCAAGAATGGTTTATGCATCAGATATGTTATTCGCATTTTTCGCAGCATTGTCAGATGTATGGCTTCCTGGAAAACGTATTATGGCATGGGATAAACGTAAAGAATATCTTAGGCATTTGATTAAGATAGGGTCATTAGTACTTGTAGTATTTACAGATGTCCGAACAGATCAGGCTATTACAGGAAATGGATTTGTCATAGGAGGGTGTCTGATTTTGTTATCTGTTTTGGCAGCTTTTATCAGTGCAAACTACTGGAAAAAGCAGTCACAGAAATATGACTGGAAATAGAAAGCGGGGGAAAGAAGATGTATGTGCTTGAAGTTGAAAATTTAATTCGTAATTATCAGAAGGCTGTAGGGAAAAAGGGAAAAGAAGATATAAAAGTTTTAAAAGGACTGAACTTTCAGGTGGAAGAAGGAGATTTCACCGGAATTATGGGGAAATCCGGATGTGGAAAGACGACCCTTCTGAAAGTTCTGGGGATGATTGATAAGCAGACAGATGGAACGGTCCGATTCATGGGACAGGACACAAAAGGACTTTCCGGAGATACGCTGGCGGATATCAGAAGAACGAAACTCGGATTTATCTTTCAGGACTATTACCTGATGGACAGTCTGACAGTTGAGGAAAATATCATGTTGCCGATGATCCTCGGGCAGGAGGATGCGCAGAAAATGATGGATGCGGCAAAGGCATATGCGGAAAAGTTTCAGATCGATCATCTGTTAAACAAGAATCCGTATGAACTCTCCGGTGGAGAAAAACAGAGAGTGGCAATCTGCCGGGCACTGATTAACAATCCGGATCTGATTCTGGCCGATGAGCCGACGGGAAACCTGGACTCCAAGTCCGGCAAAATCGTGATTGAAGCACTTCGAACCATCAATCAGGAAATGAAGAAGACGATTGTCATGGTTACTCACGACCCGCAGATGGCAAGCAACTGCCGGAAGATTATCCTTCTGAAAGACGGAGTGATTCTGGAAACGCTGGAACGGGGAGAAAAGAGTCAGGAAGAATTTTATCAGGAAATCATCGGAAAGATGGAGGAACTGTAAAAAGTAGAGACAGGTCAAAGCGGGGGAAGAAGGGATCATATGATACTGAAAAAGTTGTGGGAAAATGATCTGATCAAAATCAGACAGGAAAATGTAAACCGGATATCCGTACTGGATGGGAAAATGTGGGATCAGCTTTATCCGATTGTAGAATATCTGGATTCCTCGTCACTTCCGCTCTTTGAAGAGGAAGTGATCAAAAAGGAACTGATCGGAATGGCAGAAGAAGCCCTGATTGAAGGAATCACTCTGGAAGAGAAGCTTGGCATGCCGGGACAGGAGTTTTGTGATCAGATGCTAAGCTCCAGAGAGAAAAGTGACAGGAGAAAAAAAGGAGAATATTTGGTAGAATTTGCAGTTCACTTCGTCTGGTTTCTGACATTTTTCAGTATAGAAACCATCTGGACAAATCAGATTGAACTGGATATGAGTACTGTGATCCTGGCAGTGATAGGTGCGGCCGCTTCTCTTTGGATTCACGATCAGATATTTATTCATCCGATTACAGATTACAGAGGGAAGATCGCATTCCGGTCTAAAAAATCACAGGCGCTGATCATCCTTTTGGTGATTCTGTGTCTGATCTTTGCAGACTGGCTGCTTTGGAGAATGGATATCCGGATTTCCATTCCAGGCGGAGGCAGAATCTTCTTTGCAGGAATGCTGGTATTATCCTACCTGATGCTGCTTGTAAGAAAACAGTACTGGAACCGCCGGTCAAAGGAATATGAATGGGCATGATGAAGAAAAGGCAGGAGGCATAAAGACATGTTCTGGAGGAACGATTTGACAACATTAAGAAAAGAAAATACAGGCCGTATCGCGGACATGGGAGAAGAGATGTGGGAACAGCTGTATCCCGCACTACAGTACCTGTCGACCAGGCAACTTTCACTTTTTGATCGGGAACTGATCAAAAGCGAACTGATCGGCATCGTGGAAGAGGCAGAGATCCAGGGGTCCAGGCTGGACCGGAAGATGGGGATGCCTTATCAGGCATTCTGCGATTTTCTGATTGAAAAACGGGGAATCAGGAAAAAAAGTTCCATTGGAGAACAATTACTGGAAACAGGGACTTGCTTTATATGGTGGCTGACGTTCTTTGCAGTAGTCAATCTGATTCAGAATGATAATGCTGTCCGCTCTAATGAGATTCTGGCGGCGCTGGTCGCAGCCATGGCGGTTGTTCTTCTGGGAGACCACATGTTTGAGTACAGAGGAAGACTTTCCGTGGATCAAAAGAAATGGCGGATACAGATTGGAGTGATGGTGGTCTGCTTTTTCGTTCTGGCGGCTGTGACATCCAGGTATCCGATTGCCATCCCTCTGACAGCAGGTAGATGGATTGTGATCGGGATTCTGCTTGTTGCTTCCGTTCTTCTGCTGCTTATCAGAAACTGGTACTGGAACAGCAGGTCAAAGCAATATAACTGGAAATCTGAATAAAGAATGGAAAAGAACTCCTGCGATGTTGGGGAATGAAATCGCAGGAGTTCTTTGTTACACTTAAATGATTGAATTTGACTGATTGTGAAAGATTTACAAAAAACAAGTAAAAATATTGTGAAATAAAATGATTGATTATGACTGATAATGGTGCTATGATAAGCATAGAAAGAACGGAGGTAGAAAAGAATGATTTACACAGTAACATTTAATCCGTCACTGGATTATATTGTGACAGTCAATGATTTCCGGCTTGGAGAGACGAACCGGACGGCATCAGAGCAGATGCTCCCGGGAGGCAAAGGAATCAACGTGTCTACGGTACTGGAAAATCTCGGATTTGATAATACAGCGCTTGGATTTGTGGCAGGATTTACCGGAAGAGAGATTGTAAGCAAAGTACGGGAGCTTGGATTTCAAAGTGAATTTATTGAGCTTGACGAGGGATGGTCAAGAATCAATATCAAAATGAAGGATTTTGACGGAACCGAGATCAATGGACAGGGACCGGCGATCAGCGGGGCGGCTTTGCAGGCACTTCTGGAAAAGCTGGACGGACTGAAAGAAGGAGACGTCCTGGTGCTGGCAGGAAGTATTCCGGCAAGTATTCCGGAAACGATTTATGCGGAGATTATGAAGCGACTGGATGGAAAAGGAGTGCTCACAGTGGTGGATGCGACCAATGACCTGCTGATGGAAGTACTTCCGTATCATCCATTCCTGATCAAACCGAATCAGCACGAACTGGGAGCGATATTCGGAGTGGAACTTGATACGCAGGAATCTGTTGTGCCGTATGCCCGGAAAATGCAGGAACAGGGAGCGTTGAATGTGCTCGTATCCATGGGCGGCAAGGGAGCCGTGCTTCTGGATGCAGACGGAGAGGTGCATATGCTTCCGGCGCCGGAAAGAACTCTTGTCAATGCAGTGGGCGCAGGAGACTCCATGGTGGCAGGATTTCTGGCAGGATGGCTGGAAAAGAAAGATTACGAACATGCTTTCCGGATGGGAGTGTCCGCAGGAAGTGCCAGTGCCTTCTCGGAGCGTCTGGCAACAAGAGCAGAGGTGGAAACATTGTATCGATCGATAGAGGATGGGAGGAAATAGAGGATGAGAATCACAGAATTACTGGATAAAAGAAGTATTTCTCTTACTGCCGCGCCGGCTTCCAAAAGCGAAGCACTTGATATGGCGGTGGATCTGATGGCGGCAGGCGGAAAGATCCGGGACAAAGAAGCGTACCGGAAAGAAGTGTATTTAAGAGAAGAAGAAAGTACGACCGGAGTCGGAGGCGGCATCGCGATTCCGCACGGAAAATGTGACGCGGTGGCAAAGCCTGGTCTTGCAGCGATGGTAATCAAAGACGGAGTGGATTTTGATTCTCTGGACGGGGAGCCGGTAAATCTGATTTTCCTGATTGCCGCGCCGAATACAAAGGATAATATTCACCTGGATGTGCTGAGCAAACTTTCCATTCTCCTGATGGATGAGCAGTTTTCAGAGAATCTGAAAAAAGCATCCACACCGGAAGAATTCCTTCAGATCATCGATGAGGCGGATGAAGAGAAACCGGATGTCGATGAACAGCTGGCGGCACAGACGGAGTCCGAACCGCAGGAAAAGGCATGCAGGATTCTGGCAGTGACTTCATGTCCGACTGGTATTGCACACACGTATATGGCTGCGGAAGGAATCGAAAAAGCAGCGAAAAAGGCGGGATGTTTTGTAAAGGTAGAGACGAGAGGATCCGGCGGAGCAAAGAATGTACTGACAGAAGAGGAAATTGCAGAGGCAGACTGTATTATCGTTGCGGCAGACGCAGAAGTACCAATGGAACGTTTCCATGGAAAACGTCTGATCGAGTGCCCGGTTTCCGATGGAATCGGTAAGGCAGATCAGCTTGTAGAGCGGGCGATGCATGGTGATGTGCCGATTTACAAAAGCGGAAATCCGAATGCAGGCAAGTCACAGAAATCATCCGGAGGCGGAGCCCACAAGGTATATACACAGCTGATGAACGGAGTTTCCCACATGCTTCCGTTCGTAGTTGGAGGCGGTATCCTCATTGCCCTTGCGTTTTTGATCGATGGTCTCAGCGTCGATATCAATTCCCTTTCCGATGAGATGCGAGCAAACTTCGGTACGATCACGCCGGTAGCAGCGGCATTGAAAGGAATAGGAGATACGGCATTTGGATTCATGCTCCCAGTACTTGCAGGATTCATTGCCATGAGTATCGGAGACCGTCCGGCACTGGCAGTCGGATTTGTAGGCGGAATGCTTGCATCTCAGGGCAAATCCGGATTTCTTGGAGCTCTTCTTGCGGGATTTGTAGCAGGATACCTGATTCTCCTTCTGAGAAAAGTATTTGCGAAACTGCCGCAGTCCATTGAAAAGATTGCGCCGGTGCTTCTGTATCCATTGTTCGGAATTCTGATTATGGGACTTCTGATGAATTATGTGATTGAGCCTCCGGTGGGAGCATTGAATACCGCGCTTAATACAGGACTGACCAATATGAGCGGAAGCAGCAAGATTCTCCTTGGAATTATCGTTGCAGGCATGATGTCTATCGATATGGGAGGACCGTTCAACAAGGCAGCATATGTATTCGGAACTGCATCCATTGCAGCCGGTAACTATGATATTATGGCAGCCGTTATGATCGGCGGTATGGTACCTCCATGCGCCATCGCTCTGGCGACACTGCTCTTTAAGAAGAAATTTACAAAAGAAGAACGGGAATCCGGTCCGGTAAACTTTATCATGGGACTTGCGTTTATTACAGAAGGAGCGATCCCGTTTGCGGCATCTGATCCGATCCATGTCCTTCCGTCCTGTATCATCGGTGCCGCAGTATCAGGTGCGCTTTCCATGGCATTTGGCTGTACTTTGATGGCTCCGCATGGCGGAATCTTCGTATTCCCGGTTGTGGATCATGCCCTGATGTATCTTGTATCCCTGGTAATCGGTACGATTGTCGGAGCCGTACTCCTTGGAATACTTAAAAAAAGGGTAGAAGAATAAAGAAAAAATCAAACAGCATTACGCCGCGAGAAGATTATCACATCCGCGGCGTATTTTGATTCGGGTGGGAGATTGACGGGAAAGGAGAATTCTACTATAGTTATATGAGAGAAAAAGGTTTAGTCGGAGGGAAGGTTATGCTGACAGAAAAACGACAAAAAGAGATCTTGAAACTTCTGGGAGAGAAGGGAAGCGTGACCGTTCAGGAACTGACAGAAAAGCTGAATGCGTCCGAGTCCACAATTCGGAGAGACCTGACACTTCTCCATCAGAAAGGAGAGCTGGTCAAGGTGTTTGGAGGAGCTGTCCAGACAGAATCCAGGATCAATATCCGGGAAGAAAAAGTTGCTCTCAGGAAAGAATTGAAAAAAGAGGAAAAAATCCGGATTGCCAGGTATGCGGCATCGCTTGTGGAGCCGGATGATTTTGTCTACCTGGATGCCGGCACGACAACGGAATACATGATTCCGTTTCTGACAGAGAAGTCAGCCGTCTTTGTGACCAATGCGGTTTCCCACGCTCTGCAGCTCACGGAGAATGGGTTCCGGGTGATCCTGATCGGCGGCGAACTCAAAGCGGCGACCGAGGCGATTGTTGGAAACGAAGCCTACGTCAATCTCCAGAAATATAATTTTACAAAAGGTTTTTTCGGAACGAACGGGGTAAACCGGACGTCCGGGTTTACGACGCCGGATATCAATGAGGCGATGATAAAAGGATGTGCGATGAAACATGCCCAAAAGCCGTATGTACTCTGTGACAGCAGCAAATTTCTGGTATCGAGTCCTGTAAGCTTTGGAGAATTCGGGGATGCAATGATTATTACGGACCGATGCCCGGATGAAAGCATGTATTCGGACAGCAATATTATCATAATAGAATAGGACAGATACATGTTATGATCCCGGAAAAAACAGCAGGAATTCATCCTGCTGTTTTTTTGTTGACAGAACACTGATCTTTCGATAAGATGGGAAATATTTAGAGGGATGATGAGCCGGAAAGGGGAAATCTGCATTAAGAATTGTTCAGAACTTTTTCAGGAACGGTTAAGATCTGCCGTTGATAATAGAAGTATCAGAGGAAGCAGATATAAAGATACATAACAAAGCAGCCTTTGAAACAGAAAAAGAAAGTGAGGAACAGATTTTATGCAGGAACAGAAAAAAGAAAAAGGAAAAAAAGGATTTGTAAAGAAAGGCCTCATTCTGGCACTGGTTGGAGCAATGGTGTTTGCCATGGCAGCTTGTGGAGGAAAAGATGATAAAAAGTCCACAGCAAAAAGCACTGCCGGGAGCAGCTCAAGCTCCGAAAAAAAAGATTCCGATAAGAAAGGCGCTGAATCTGAAAAAAAGGACTCCGATAAGAAAGTCACTGAATCTGAAAAGAAGGACTCCGATAAGAAAGGCGCTGAATCTGAAAAGAAGGACTCCGATAAAAAAGTCACTGAGTCTGAAAAGAAGGATTCCAAAAAGAAAAGCGGGAAAACTTCAAAGAACAACAAAACAAGAGGAAAAGCATCCGGGAATACGAAATCAGGAAAGACGGGTTCAGGAAAGAGTTCAAAATAATAAGAACAGGAATCAAAACAGGTGATACAGGGTGTGCTTCTTTCGGGAGGCGGACCCTGTTGTTTTGTCAGAGTGAGTGTAAGGTGAGTAAATGGAACGGATTTTAATGATTGAAGATGATGAAGACATCAGGGAAGGAGTGAGGATTCTTCTTGAAGGAGAAGGTTATGAAGTGCTTGAGGCAAAGAATGGGAGGGAAGGTCTGCAGCTGCTGGCAGAGGGGCCTGATCTTGTGATTCTGGACATCATGATGCCCGGGATGTCCGGACTGAAGACATGTGAAGAGATCCGGAAAATTTCGTATGTACCGGTACTGTTTCTGACCGCAAAAGCGCAGGAATCGGACAAACTGATCGGATTCATGGCAGGCGGGGATGATTATCTTCCGAAGCCGTTTTCCTATTCGGAACTTCTTGGAAGAGTCAAGGCTTTGATCCGCAGATGGAAAACATACCGCGGAAAGGAACCGGATCGAAAAAAGGACACGTATCTGGAACAGGCCGGAATCCGTTTGAATGAAATGTTTAATGAAGTTTTTGTCCGGGGTGGAAGTACAGAGCTTTCCGAAATTGAATACCAGATTTTAAAACTGATGATGCAGCATCCGGGGAAGATTTTTTCGGCCCAGAATCTTTATGAAAGTGTCTGGGATGAACCATATTTTTACAATTGCAATGGTACGGTAATGGTGCATATCCGGAAACTACGGGTAAAAATAGAGGAAGATCCGAAAAATCCACAGAGAATTCAGACTGTATGGGGGAAGGGGTACCGATTTGGATAATGGGAAGAAAAAAATTCATTCATTATATTTTGAACTGATCCGCCTGCTTCTGGTATCAGCAACAGTTTCTCTTTTGTTTTTTTTCATATTGAACCGGGCGGGGGAAAATCTGCTTACATTTTATTTTTATGAAAGTGATTATGTACAGAAAGCAAGTGACCATTCCATCAAAAATCTCCAGGAATATGTTACAGAAAACCATGTTTCCTCCAATGATTCTGAAAAGCTGACGAAATGGGTGAATGAACAGAAAATCGTTGCAATCAGTGTCTATAAGGAGGAACTTCTGACATATGATTCTCTGTATCCGGATGAAGAAGTGGAGAATGCCGCAATAGAAGGCGGGTATTATGAGTGGGAGTCTTACTATACAGTTGAATTTTCGGACGGAACCGCAGATGTATTTCTGTATGGATTCTTTTCCTACCAGTTTTACAGCTATGCGCTGATTGCCGAGATTCTGCTTGCTGTGGCGTTGTTTATTATGACAGCGGTACTGGGGATCCGTAAACCTGTAAAATATATTGGAAAGCTGAAAGAAGAATGTGAGATTCTGGGAAATGGCGATCTGGAATATCAGATTTCGGTAATAGGAAAGGATGAGCTTGCCGATCTTGCGTCCGGAATGGATCACATGCGCAGGGCTTTGAAAGAAAGTATAGAAAAAGAAGAAGAACTGTCCCGGGCAAATCGGAGAATGATTACGGAAATGTCCCACGATCTGAGAACACCGCTCACTTCTTTGCTTCTCTATACAGATATTCTGGCGAAAAAAGAGATCCATGATATGGAGCAGATCCGGGAATACATCCGCAAAATTGACCGGAAAGCCCACCAGATCAAAGTCATGTCGGACCATATTTTTGAGTATGCCCTCGTAACAGAAGATATGGAAGTCAGGACCGGAGAGCCGGAAAGCCTGGACAGCATCTTTTATGATCCGCTCTCTGAGATGGCGGGGTATCTGGAAGAAAAAGGCTACAGAGTCGATGTCGAATGGAAAGACGAGGATGGGAAAATCTGTGTGGATCCGGAATACATCAACCGGATTCTGGATAATCTCGTCTCTAATATTGTAAAATACGCAGATCCGGAAGAACCTGTCCGGATTCGGACAGTCTGCAGGGATTCCTGTCTGGGGATCTGTTTTTCCAACCGGATCTTGCGGGAAACGGACGAAAGAAAAGAGAGTACGAAAATCGGGCTTCACAACATTCGGAAGATGATGAAAAAAATGCGGGGAGTTTCCGAGGTATGTCAGGAAGACGGCATGTTCTTTCTGACGATACTCTTTCCAAGAACAGAAGAATAGAGCAAATCCTGCCGGGAGATATGATGTTTCCACAGGCAGGATTTTTTCGTGTACCCGGGAAAGCTCTGAACAAAAAAGGAGGAGCCGTCCTGGCGGCTCCTGAAGGAAGAGAGAAAAATCTATCTAAAAAAATCTAAATGTCTAGGCGAAGGACAACAATCACAAAGAATTAGGAACTCTTTCCAACTGTTGTCTTCTTCTTCTCTGAAGATGTTTATAGTATAGCGCACAAATGTGAGTAATTTATGTCTCCGCGATGAAGGATTTATAAAAGAACTTAAGAAAATATAAACATCATCTGAATGATTTGGAAAGCTTGCAGATACAATAAAAGGAAACAGGTTTTCCGGAGGATGAAGAAGTGAGAAAGAAGAGAAGAATAGTCATATATCTGTTTGTTCTGGCGCTTTTGGCAGGTATGTCTGTTATCTGGATTCTGGGCAGAAAAGCAGAGAATCCGGAACAGAATAATACGGAAACAGTATCCGGAAACATGGAGGTGCACTTTCTGGATGCAGGACAGGGGGACAGCATTCTTGTGCGGTCGGAGAATGAAAATTTACTGATTGATGCAGGGACCAATGAGGATGAAGAAATGGTCGTTTCCTATTTAAAAGAACAGGGGGTAGAAAAGCTTGATTATGTCATTGCCACACATCCTCATATTGATCATATCGGCGGGATGGATGCTGTAATTGAAACCTTTCCGGTGGGAACCTGTTTCCTTCCGGAAGAAACGTATGATACAGAAAGCTTTCAAGAAGTTCTTACCGCGCTGGATGAAGCGGACGTAAAGATCAGACATCCTGAGTTTATGGAAAACTATGAAATAGGAAGCGGCAGATTTGTATTTATCACGCCGGATTCTGAAAAACAGTATGAAGATATCAACGATTCATCACTCGGGATTCGTCTGACAAATGGTCCACACAGCTTCCTTTTATGCGGAGACATCAGTCAGAGAATCGAAAAAGAGATCCTGAAATCCGGGATCTCAATCCGCTCGGATGTCATGAAACTGAATCATCATGGAAGCCGGGACGCCAACTCATGGAAGTTTTTAAAAGCGGCATCTCCTTCTTTTGTCGTGATAACCTGCGGCACCAGAAATGAGTTCGGACATCCACATGAGAAAGTCATGAAACGGGTGGAGAAACTGGGGGCAGGTGTTTTCCGGACCGACCTTCAGGGAACCATCGTGTTTGAAAGTGACGGGGAAACTCTGAAATGCAGCACCGGTCCGGAGGAAGGAAGCAGAAAATAAGATTGTACACAAAAAGGACATAATTATCTGTTAAAATACAGAAAATAGATAGATTATCGAGAAGAAGGGATGAATTGTTTATGGAGCATATTAAGATACTGGTGGTGGATGACGAAAGCAGAATGCGCAAGCTTGTCAGAGACTTCCTGGAAAGAGCCGGATTCCAGGTGCTTGAAGCAGGAGACGGGATGGATGCGCTGGATGTTTTTTACGATAATCAGGATATCGGACTTATTATTCTGGATGTGATGATGCCGAAGATGGATGGATGGGAAGTATGCAGGGAGATCCGCAAGGAGTCCAAAGTTCCGATCATCATGCTGACGGCAAGAGGAGAAGAGCGGGATGAGCTGAATGGGTTTGAACTTGGCGTCGATGAGTACATTTCCAAGCCGTTCAGTCCGAAAATCCTTGTGGCCCGTGTCAATGCGCTCTTAAGAAGGACGAGCGGACTTGCCATGGATCAGACGGTTTCTGCAGGAGGTATTGAGATTGACAAGGCAGCCCATATCGTAAAAATTGACGGCAATCCGGTCGATTTAAGTTTCAAGGAGTTTGAGCTTCTTACCTATTTTATGGAAAATCAGGGGATTGCCCTGTCCAGAGAGAAGATTTTGAACAATGTATGGAACTACGATTATTTCGGAGATGCCAGAACGATTGATACTCACGTGAAGAAGCTTCGAAACAAGCTGGGGGACAAAGGCGAGTATATCCGGACCATCTGGGGGATGGGCTACAAATTTGAGGTTGCAAAATCATGAAAAAATTTGGAGCAAAGCTCTCTATCCGAAAAAAGATGATGTTCATTTTTGTCGGACTGATTCTTTTTCTTCTGATTCTTCTTGTGTTTGTAAACGGTACATTTGCAGAATGGTACTATATGGCAAATAAACGGTCGGACTTAGTGAGTATTTATAAGGAAATCAGCAAGGTGCAGGAGAAGGATCTTCTGGGAAACGACTCGGAAGTGCTGAAACTGAACCGTATGACAGAGAGAAATAATGTTTCCGTCCTTTTGATTGACAGTTCCATGAGGGTACAGTATGCGAACGTCTATGATGTGAGCATCCTGATAGATCAGGTTCAGGATTATGTGCTCGGCAACAAGCCGCCGCTGCTTGACAGCGGGGACTACCTGATTACAAGGGCGAGAGATGTGATGAGCGGAGCGGAATACCTGGAAATGTGGGCACAGTTTGATAATTCCAATTATCTGCTGATGCGGTGTTCCCTTGACAGTATCCGCTCTAATGTGTCGATTTCCAACCAGTTTATTTTCTATATCGGTATTCTGATTCTTGCGATTGGAATTATTCTTGTCTGGTTTTTCTCAAGAAGAATTTCGGAGCCGCTTCTGGAACTGGCGGAGCTGTCAAAAAAGATGGCAAAGCTTGATTTTGACGCAAAATATACAAGAGGCGGAGCAGACGAGATCGGAATTCTTGGAGAAAGTTTTAATACGATGTCAGATGAGCTGAAAGACAAGATTTCCGAATTAAAGACAGCCAACTATGAACTGCAAAGAGACATCAAAAAGAAGGAACAGGTAGAGACCATGCGTACAGAGTTTATCGGGAATGTATCGCATGAACTGAAAACACCGATTGCACTGATCCAGGGATATGCGGAAGGTTTGAAAGACGGGATCACGGATGATCCGGAAAGTATGGAGTTTTACTGCGATGTCATTATTGATGAGGCCAACAAGATGAACAGGATGGTGAAAAACCTTCTGACGTTGAACCAGCTGGAACAGGGCAGAGACGATACCCAGTTTGAACGGATCGATATCACAAGCCTGATCCGGGGTGTGGTGCAGAGCCTTGAAATCATGGCAAAGCAGAAAGAAGCGGATATCCGTATGAATACCCGGGAGCCGGTTTTTGTATGGGCAGATGAGTTCAAGGTAGAACAGGTTGTGCGAAACTATGTAAGCAATGCCCTGAACCATGTGGATGAAAACCGGATCGTGGATATCCGGATTGAAGAGCGGGACGGTAAGATACGGATCAGCGTCTTCAATACAGGGGAGCCGATACCGGAGGAGGATATCGAACACATCTGGGAGAAATTTTATAAAGTGGACAAGGCAAGAACCAGAGAATATGGAGGAAATGGAATCGGACTTTCGATTGTCAAGGCCATCATGGAATCCTTCCATCAGAATTACGGGGTAAAAAATTATGAAAACGGAGTACAGTTCTGGTTTGAACTTGACAAAAAGTAAAAATGCGGGCGTGTCCCGCATTTTTACATTTTCTTTTTGAAAGGGGTGTGTTAAACTTAGAAAGATAAGGAGTGGATAACAATGATTGCATTGATTGATTATGACGCAGGAAATATGAGAAGTGTGGAGAAGGCGCTTGATTTTCTTGGAGAGAAGCCGGTTGTCACACGAAAACGGGAGGAGATACTGGGAGCAGACCGGATTATCCTTCCGGGAGTCGGGTCTTTTGGAGACGCGATGCACAATCTGGAAGCATTTGGACTGACAGAGGTGATCAAAGAGGCGGTAGAAAAGAAAATTCCGCTGCTTGGAATCTGCCTTGGCATGCAGGTCCTTTTTGAAAAGAGCGAGGAAAGTCCGGGCGTGAAAGGTCTTGGAATTTTAGAAGGTGAGATTGTCAGGTTCCCGAAGACGGAAGGGCTTAAGATTCCGCATATGGGCTGGAATTCTCTTTCCTGTTCGAAGGACGGCAGGCTGTTTGAGGGACTTGAGGAGAATCCTTATGTATATTTTGTCCACTCATACTATCTGAAAGCGAAAGATCCAAAGATCGTAAAAGCAACTGCCGAATATGGAGTGACGATTCATGCCTCGGTGGAGAAGGGCAGCGTCTTCGGATGCCAGTTCCACCCGGAAAAGAGCGGCGGGACAGGGCTTCATATTCTGAAAAATTTCATAGAAAGACAGGGGGAGTAGCAGATGTTTACGAAGAGAATTATTCCATGTCTGGACGTGAACAATGGACGGGTTGTAAAGGGAGTCAACTTTGTAGATTTAAGAGACGCCGGAGATCCGGTGGAAGTCGCAAAGGTTTATGATAAAGAAGGGGCGGACGAACTGGTATTTCTGGATATTACCGCTTCCTCTGATGCAAGAAATACAGTCGTTGACATGGTAGAACAGGTGGCTGAGAATGTCTTTATTCCGTTTACGGTTGGCGGCGGAATCCGTACAGTGGAGGACTTCCGGACGATTTTAAGAGCCGGGGCGGACAAGATTTCCATCAATTCCTCTGCGCTGAATACTCCGGATCTGATCTCGGACGCGGCGTACAAATTCGGGAGCCAGTGCGTGGTGGTCGCCATCGACGCGAAGAAGCGTGCGGATGGAAGCGGATGGAATGTATACAAAAACGGCGGAAGGATCGACACCGGCCGGGATGCTGTGGAGTGGGCCATGGAGGCCGAGCGGCGCGGCGCAGGGGAAATTCTTCTGACGAGTATGGACGGAGACGGGACGAAGGCAGGATATGACCTGAACGTGACAAGACAGATTGCGGATGCGGTGTCGATTCCGGTGATTGCTTCCGGAGGAGCAGGAGAGCTGTCCCATTTCTATGACGCGTTCAGCGAGGGACATGCGGATGCGGCTCTGGCGGCATCGCTGTTCCATTATAAAGAGCTTACGATCCGGGAAGTCAAGGAGTATCTGAGGGACAAAGGAATCCCGGTCAGACTCTGATGTGAGGAGGCAGCATGGCAGCAATTCAGAATGACTGGCTGGATGCTCTGAAGGAGGAGTTCAGACAGCCTTACTATAAAAAATTATTTCAGACGGTCAACGAGGAGTACCGGACGAGGCAGATTTTCCCGCCGGCGGACGACATTTTCAATGCGTTCCACCTGACGCCGCTTCATGAGGTGAAGGTGGTGATACTGGGACAGGATCCGTATCACGGAGAGGGGCAGGCACACGGGCTCTGCTTTTCCGTAAGGCCGGGAGTGGACATTCCGCCTTCTCTTGTCAATATTTATCAGGAGCTTCACGATGATCTGGGATGCACGATCCCGAATCACGGATGCCTCACCAAATGGGCGAAGCAGGGAGTGCTGCTTTTGAATACGGTACTGACAGTACGGGCGCATCAGGCCAATTCCCACAAGGGAATCGGATGGGAAGAGTTTACGGACGCGGCGATCCGGAAATTAAATGAGCAGGACCGGCCGATCGTCTTTATGCTGTGGGGAAGACCGGCCCAGGCGAAGAAATCCATGCTTCACAATCCTAAGCATCTGATTCTGGAGGCCCCGCATCCGAGTCCGCTTTCCGCATACCGGGGATTTTTCGGAAGCAGGCCGTTCAGTCAGGCCAACCGGTTTCTGGAGGCACAGGGGGTAGAGCCTGTGGACTGGCAGATTGAGCCGATGTAAGAAAAGGGAGTATGATGTATGAGCAGAAAAATTGATTGTATGGAGACAGAGTGCTGTGACTGTATCGAGATCCACGGGGACTGTATCAAGAAGGTCATGGAACGGATGCCTGCGGAAGAGACACTGAATGATCTGGCCGCCCTGTTTAAGGTGTTCGGAGATCCGACGAGAGTGAAGATTCTCTATGTGCTCTTTCAGTCAGAGCTTTGTGTCTGTGATCTGGCGGAGGTACTGCATATGACACAGTCTGCGATTTCGCATCAGCTTCGGATTTTAAAGCAGATGAAACTGGTCAAGAACAGACGTGAGGGGAAGACAGTGTTTTATTCTCTGGCGGATGACCATATCCAGACAATTATGAATCAGGGAATGGAACACATACTGGAATAAGAACAGGGAATCATAAAGAAAGATAAGGGTGACAAGGGAAATGAAAAAGCGAGTTGGAATGATTATGGCGGCATGTCTTTTATCCTTTACGATGACAGGATGTGCCACACAGATTGATAAAGGGAAATCCCTTCTTGAAGAGGGAAACTATGAGCAGGCCGCCGAGGCTTTTGAAAAAGCTTCGAAGGATTCCGATATGGAACAGGAAGCATACCGGGGGCTTGGCATCAGCTATTACGAGCTGGAGCAGTATGACAAGGCGGTTTCCGCCTTTGAGTCGGCACTTGAGAAAGGGGCCGAGGCAACGCCGGAGCTTTATAATCTGCTTGGAATTTCGTATATGCAGAGCGGCCAGTATGAAAAAGCGGCAGACTCTTTTGAGACCGGCAGCCAGATGGAAGGCGCCGGGGATGATCTGAAAAAGGAAATGGCCTACAACCAGATCTTCTCTCTGGAAAAGGCAGGAAAGTATACAGAAGCCAGGGAAAAGGCGGACGCATATCTTCAGACCTGGCCGGATGACGAAGATGTGAAAAAAGAGGCAGAGTTTTTAGAAACACAGGCGGGAAATGAATGATTGAAACAGGAAGGAAAAAGGAAAAGGTAATTCTGGTGGCGGCGGCTCTGGATGATCTGGAAAAGGCAGAGCAGTCGCTGGATGAGCTTGGCGAGCTGGTAAAGACAGCGGGAGCGGAAGTGGCCGGACAGATGATCCAGCTAAGAGACGCGGTTCACCCGGGGACTTATATCGGAAGCGGGAAGCTCGACGAGTTAAAGTGGCTTGTATGGGAAAAGGAAGCGGACGGCGTTGTCTGTGATGATGAGCTCAGCCCGTCCCAGATCAACAATCTGGAGGAAGTGCTGGACTGTAAGATTATGGACCGGACGCTTGTGATTCTCGATATTTTTGCGGCCAGAGCATCGACTAAAGAGGGAAAGATTCAGGTAGAACTGGCCCAGTTAAAATACCGGCAGTCGAGACTGACCGGACTTGGAAAGAGTCTTTCCAGGCTCGGTGGAGGAATCGGGACAAGAGGACCGGGAGAGAAGAAGCTGGAGATGGACCGGAGACTGATCAAAAGCCGGATCGCCCAGCTGAACCGGGAACTTGCGGATGTTCGCAGACACCGGGAGGTGACAAGGGAGCAGCGAAGCAGAAACCATATGCCGGTCTGTGCGCTTGTGGGATATACCAATGCCGGAAAGTCTACGCTGTTAAATACACTGACAGGTGCATCGGTGCTGGAAGAGGACAAGCTGTTTGCAACACTGGATCCGACAACCAGAGTGTTGAATCTTCCGGGAGGCCAGAAGATTCTTCTTACCGATACGGTCGGATTTATCAGCAAGCTTCCGCATAATCTGATCGAGGCATTCCGCAGTACGCTGGAAGAGGCTAAGTATGCGGATGTGATTCTCCATGTGGCTGACATGTCCAATCCACAGATGGATGAGCAGATGTATGTAACCTATGAGATACTGGAAGAACTCGGAGTGTTGAACAAGACCGTGATTACGGTGTTTAATAAATGTGACAAAGCAGGAGAAGACCTTTTGATCCGGGATTTCAAGTCGGATGCAAGAGTCGTGGTCTCTGCAAAGACAGGGCAGGGACTGGATACGCTGAAAGAGATTCTGGAAGACTGGATCAGAGAACAGAGAATGGAGATTAAGCGTCTTTATCCGTATGCGGAGGCAGGAAAGATTCAGTTGATCCGTGCCTACGGAGAAGTGACGAAAGAAGAGTATCAGGCGGAGGGGATCTATATTGAAGGATTCGTTCCGAGAGAACTGTACGGAAAAGTGAATTAGGAGAATGTCATGGCATTACAGTTTATTTTTGGGAGTTCCGGTTCAGGGAAGTCCCATTCTCTATATCAGAAGACAGTAGAAGAAGCGGCTGCAAATCCGGAGAAGACTTATATTGTTCTCGTGCCGGAGCAGTTTTCCATGCAGACTCAGAAAGATCTTGTGGAGGCAAGCCCGAATCATGCGATCATGAATATTGATGTGTTAAGTTTTGGAAGGCTTGCTTATCGTGTCATGGAAGAGACCGGGGGGAACGACCGGATTGTTCTGGATGACGAGGGGAAAAATCTGATTCTCCGGAAGATTGCGGGGGATTATGAGGACGATTTGACTGTCCTTCGTGGAAATCTGAAGCGGCAGGGGTATATCAGCGAAGTGAAATCGGTCATTTCCGAGTTTACCCAGTACGATATTGGAGAAGAAGAGCTTGACCGGATGATGGAGCAGGCGGGGGAAGGAACCTCGCTTTATTATAAGCTTTCTGATTTGAAGAAGGTGTACGAAGGCTTCTATGCCTATCTGGAGGAAAAATATATCACAAGAGAGGAGATTCTGGATCTGCTCTGCGAGAGGGTGCCGCAGTCTGCCATTCTGCGGGACAGCATCATTGCGCTGGACGGCTTTACCGGATTTACCCCGGTTCAGAACCGGCTGCTGGAGCAGCTTCTCAAGGTGTGTCAGGAGGTCCGGGTGACAGTGACGATTCCGAAGAATGAGAATCCTTATCTTTATCAGGGACCGTACCAGCTGTTTTCTCTCAGTAAAGAGATGACGACAAAGCTCCTTGCCATCTGCCGGGAGAAGAAGATTACGGTGAACGATCCCGTATGGATGGAGGGAGAGATTCCGTACCGGTTCCGTGAAAATGCTCCGATGGCCTTTCTGGAACGTCATCTTTTCCGCTACGGCAAGGCCCGTTACGAAGAAGAACAGGACCGGATCAGGATCTGCCATGCGGCAACGCCGGGGCAGGAAGTGGAAGCGGCAGCAAGAAAGATCCGTTTTCTTGTCAGGACAAAGGGATGGAGATACCGGGATTTTGCGGTGATCGTGCCGGATCTGTCCGCTTATTCGGATGATATCCGGACGATTTTTTCCGAATACGGGATTCCGGTATTTGCAGACCAGAAACGAAGTGTGCTGTTAAATCCATTTGTAGAATACGTCCGCAGTGTGACGGCCATGATCCAGAAGGGATTTACCTACGAAAGCGTATTCCGGTTTCTGAGGACGGGCCTTAGCGGATTTACGATGGAGGAAGTTGACACACTGGAAAACTATGTGCTTGCCCTTGGAATCCGGGGATACAAAAAGTGGCAGGGCGCCTGGATCCGGAAAAGCAAAGGGATGAGCGAAGAAGAGCTTGCAAAAGTCAATCATCTTCGTGTCCGGTTTATCGAAAAGGTGGACAGCCTTGTCTTCGTGTTGCGGCAGCAGAAAAAGACGGTAAGGGACATTACGGAAGCGCTTTATGATTTTCTCGTGCAGGAAGGCATGTACGGGAAGGTCCGGGAACAGGAACGGTTTTTTGAGAAGAGCGGCGAGGCCGCCCTTGCAAAGGAATACTCTCAGGTTTACCGGATTGTCATCGATCTGTTTGATAAATTTGTAGCGCTTCTCGGGGAGGAGACGGTTTCTCTGGAGGAATACGGGGAGCTTCTGGACGCCGGACTCGAGGAAGCGAAAGTCGGTGTCATTCCGCCGGGAATTGATGAAGTCATGGCCGGAGACATGGAGCGGACGAGGCTTACTGATATCAAAGCCCTGTTTTTCCTTGGCGCAAACGACAGCTTCCTTCCAGGGCAGCTTGGTTCGGGCGGGCTGCTCTCCGAGTATGACCGGGAGAAAATCCGGTCCGGAGGGACGGAACTTTCCGCCGGAGGGAAAGAACAGGCCTATATTCAGAAATTTTATCTGTACACGATGCTGACTAAACCACAGGAACTGCTGTACCTGTCTTATGCTTCGGTGGCGGCGGACGGGACTTCTCTCAGACCGTCTTATCTGATCCGGGATATTCAGAAGCTGTTTCCGCGTCTGACTGTGACGCGGGAGGAGGAACGGACCCTGAAAGAGACGGAACTGACCGGGAAAAACGGTCTGGAACTTCTGATCCGGGGACTTCAGAATGAGGAGACGGAAGATCCGCAGTGGCAGGAGCTTTATGCCTGGTATAAAAAGAATTCGAAACGCAGTCAAAGTCTGGAACAGGTGATGGAGGCACATTTTTACCGGATGCCGGATGACCGTCTCTCAAAGAAGGTGGCAGAGATTCTTTACCGGGAAGGAATCGATAAAGGTGTGACCCGGCTGGAGAAGTATGCATCCTGCGCCTTTGCACATTTTATGGCCTATGGACTGCGGTTAAGTGAGCGGCAGGAGTATGAATTCAAACCTCTGGACTGGGGAAATCTTTTCCACAAGGCAATGGAGCATTTTGCGGGAAAGGCGGAAAGGCTGGATATCCCGGTTACGGATATTACCGATGAGATGCGCCGGGAAATGGTGGATGCCTGTGTGGAGGAAAGTATCATCGATTATGAAAACACCGTGCTTTACAGTACGAAGCGCCGGGAATATCTGATTACGAGGATGAAGCGGCTTGTGGACCGGACGGTATGGGCCCTGCTTCGTCAGCAGAAAATGGGAGATTTCCGGCAGACCGGGACAGAAGTCCGGTTTGAAGGAGGCGTCATCGACCGGATTGATACGTGCGAAGATGAGAATCAGGTCTATGTCAAAGTGACGGATTATAAGACCGGATCCAAGTCCTTTGATATCACGTCATTTTATTACGGTCTTCAGCTTCAGCTCGCCGTTTACATGAATGCAGCCCTGGAGCTGGAGCGGAAAAAGCATCCGAATAAGGAAGTAATTCCGGCGGGAATCTTTTATTATCAGATGAAGGATCCGATGGTTCCGAAAACCGATGAAGAGCAGGCCGAGGAGGAGCTGTTAAAAGAGCTCCGTCCCGATGGTCTTGTGAATTCCGATCCGGATGTTCTCGGACATCTGGATCATACGGGAGCGAAAAGTTCTCTTGCGGCGCCGTTTGGAAGGAACAAAGACGGAAGCGTTTCTAAAACCTCCCGGGCCGCGTCAAAGGCGGAATTCGGACTTCTGTCTTCTTATACAAAGAGGAAGACGAAGCAGCTTAAAGAAGAGATCCTGAAAGGGAATGTCAAAAAGGAGCCTTATGAACTGGGGATGAACACCGGGTGCGATTACTGCCCGTACCACAGTATCTGCGGTTTTGACGAAAGAATCGAGGGGTGCGGTTACCGAAGCCTTGTATCGAAAAAACGGGAGGAGATTTTCCGGCTGATTGCGCAGGAACTCTCGGAACAGGAAGGGGAGTGAGAATCGTGGGATGGACAAAAGAACAGGAGCAGGTCATAGCGGCCAGAGGATGTAATCTTCTCGTTTCGGCGGCGGCAGGCTCCGGAAAGACGGCCGTCCTTGTGGAGCGGATTATTACCAGGCTGACGGAAGGGGAAAATCCTCTCGATGTGGATCAGCTTCTCGTTGTGACCTTTACAGAGGCAGCGGCAGCCGAGATGAAAGAGAGAATCCGCGGCGCCATTGAAAAGAAGCTGGAGACAGATCCGGACAATGCGCATCTGCAGCGGCAGGCAACGCTCATCCACCATGCAAAGATCACGACGATCCACAGCTTCTGTCTGTCTGTGATCCGGGATTATTTCCACACGATTGATCTGGAGCCGGGGTTTCGGACGCTGGAAGAAGGAGAACGAAAACTTCTGATGCAGGAAGTGATGGAAAACCTTCTGGAAGAGGAGTATGCAAAAGGGGAAAGCTCATTTACTGACTTTGTGGAGATGGCATCAACGGGAAGAGACGACAAAAAAGTCGAGGAGTTGATTCTGGAGCTCTATGAGTTTTCACGAAGCAATCCGGATCCGGAAGAATGGCTTCTGGACAGCATCGAAGGATATGAATCCGTCAAAAGCGAACCGTGGGATACGCTTCCGTTTGTTGAGGCGGCTATGGAGCATACAAAGGAAACACTGGAGGATATGGAAAGTGAACTGCGTTACGCGGCAGAGCTGTGTGAGGAGCCGGACGGACCGGCCGCATATGCCGATACGATTTCCTCGGATATCGGACTGATCCGCTCTCTGCGGTCAGAGGAGACCTTTGGGGAGCTTCAGGAGCAGATTGCGGGGGCGTCGTTCGCAAGGCTTGCGGCGAATAAAGATAAATCAGTTTCCGAGGAGAAGACGGCATTTGTCAAGTCCTTGCGGGATCAGGTTAAAAAGGAACTGTCCGCTCTGAAAGAGCAGTTCTTCTATGAGACCGAGGCGGATTTAAAAGAGGATATGGAACAGGCAGCCCCGTTTGCCGGGGAGCTTGTGCGCCTGACAATTGCGTTTGGACGGGCTTTTGAAGAAAAGAAGAGAAATGCCGGTGTGATTGACTTTGGGGATATGGAGCAGTATGCGCTCCGGATCCTGAAAAAAGAAGAAATCGCCGAGGAATACCGGAAGAAATACGAAGAGATCATGATCGATGAGTATCAGGACAGCAACCTGATTCAGGAGACGCTTCTGATGCAGATTTCACGGATCAGTCATGGGCAGTACAATGTCTTTATGGTAGGGGATGTGAAGCAGAGCATCTACCGGTTCCGGCTTTCCAGGCCGGAGCTTTTCATGGCAAAGTACGCATCCTATGAGACGGCCGGAGAGGGGGACCGGCGCAGAATTGACCTGCACAAAAATTTCCGCAGCCGGGGGGAAGTGCTGGATGCGGTCAATTTCCTGTTTTATCAGATCATGACAGTATCTCTTGGAAGAGTGGAGTACGACGAGCAGGCGGCCCTGTACGTGGGGGCGCAGTTCGAGGAAAAGGAAGGATTTGATACGGAGATCCTTCTGATTGAAGAGGGCGGCTCGCTGGAGGCAAAAGAGCTGGAAGCGCGGGCTGTGGCGGCCCGGATCAAGGAGCTTCTGAAAAATACGGAGGTGTTGGACAAGGAGACCGGTGTCTATCGAAAGGCATCCTACAGAGATATCGTGATTCTTCTCCGAAGCCTCAAAGGGTGGACGGATGTCTTTTCGAAGGTGCTGAATGAGGAAGGAATTCCGACATTCTGCGGGACAAAGGAAGGATACTTCCAGACAAGGGAGATCAGTCTTCTTTTGGACTATCTGAAAATTCTGGATAATGAAAAGCAGGATCTTCCGCTTGCGGCAGTGCTTTCCTCCTGTTTTGGCGGACTGACAAATGAGGAGCTTGCAAGGATCCGGTGCGCGTATCCGGAAGAGCCGTTTTACCAGGCGGCGGCAGATTTTGCGAGGGACACGAAAGATGAGAAACTTGGCGTATTTTACGAACAGGTACACAGGTTTCGGGAACAGGTGCCGTACACAGCGATTCATGAACTGCTGGAGCAGATTGTATCTCAAACCGGATACCGGGACTATGTCCTTGCCATGCCGGGCGGCATACAAAGAAGAGCGAATCTGGATATGCTGATCGAGAAGGCAAAAGCGTATGAAAGCACGAGTTACAAAGGACTATTTCATTTCCTGCGGTACGTGGAGCAGCTGCAGAAATATCAGGTTGATTACGGGGAAGCCAATACAAGCGATGAGATGGCTGACACGGTGCGCCTCATGAGTATTCATAAAAGTAAAGGTCTGGAATTCCCGATCGTGATTGTCTCCGGAATGGGAAAGAAGTTTAACACCCAGGATATTCAGAGAAAGGTGGTCATCCATCAGGATCTGGGGATCGGTGTGGATGCAGTCTATTTAAAAGAGCGAATGCAGGCACCGTCCTTTTTGAAAAAGATGATCCAGAATGAAACACGGCTGGAAAATCTGGGAGAGGAGCTCCGTGTCTTATATGTGGCACTTACAAGAGCAAAGGAAAAGCTTATTATCACCGGAACTCTGAAACATGCCGGGGAAAAGCAAAAGCAGTATGAGCGGGTGAAAAGCCAGACAGAGAGGCAGCTTTCCTTCGGGCTTTTGCAAAAGGCAGGAAGCTATCTGGACTTCTTGATTCCGGCGCTGGTCCGGCTGGATGATCCGGAATGGTCAGAGAAGGTGCCGATTCGTGTAGAAATTCTGACGGAAGAAGACGTGCTGATGGAATCCGTGATGGAGGAAGAAAGAAAACAGATCCGCAGGGAGGATATCGAAGCCATTGATCCGGAGCAGCTCTATGATGAGGAAATCCGGAATCATCTGATGGAAAGCTATCTCTTCCGGTATCCGTATGAAGAGGAAAGCCGGTGGAAGAGAAAGTTTTCTGTATCGGAACTGAAACGGGCGGCGCATGAGCCGCAGCCGGAAGAAGAGGATGGTGTCCGACTGTTTGAGAAACCGGAGGAAGAGATCATTCCCAAATTTAGGAAAGGGGAAACGAAGATCCGGGGAGCGGCAAGAGGAACAGCCTACCACCGGATTCTGGAACTTCTGGATTTTGGAAAATCCTATACCATGGAAACACTGGAAGAGGAAATCCGGCAGTTCGTGGAAGCGGAAAAGATCGATGAGGCATCCGCCGGGGCTGTGGAAAGAGAAGACATTCTGAAGTTCTTACAGTCGGACTGTGCGGCCCGGATGCAGAAAGCGGCACAGAACGGAAAGCTGAAAAAAGAGCAGCCGTTTGTGCTTGGCGTGGAAGCAGACCGGATTTATCCGGAAAACGGCGGAGAAAAAAGTGGAGAACTTCTGATTGTGCAGGGGATTATTGACCTGTTTTTCGAAGAAGACGGGGAAATCGTCCTGCTCGATTATAAGACTGACCGTGTCAGAACGGAAGAAGAACTGACAGGGCGTTACCGTATTCAGCTGGAATACTATCAGGAAGCTCTGGAAAAGAGTCTTGGAAAACATGTAAAAGAAAAACTGATCTATTCCTTTGCACTTGGAAAGGAGATCAGAGTATAGGAGGAAGCGATGATCTGGCAGTACCTGCTTTTGGTGATGGCGGCCTGGAACGTAATCGTACTGATATTGTACGGAATTGATAAATGGAAAGCAAAGCATGACAGATGGCGGATTTCCGAGGCAGCGCTCCTTGGAAGTGCCTTCTGCCTTGGAGGGGCGGGAGCTCTTTTAGGCATGACCGTTTTTCACCATAAGACAAAAAAATGGAAATTCCGGATTCTGGTACCGCTCTCTGTTGTTTTACAGGCGGCAGTTGTGTACGGAATCCTTCCGCGATAAAGGAGAGCAAAAGAAATGAAAATTGCACTGGTACAAAAAAAGGCAGTGCCGAATGATGTGAAAGCAAATCTGGATCTGGCTGTCCGTTATATGGAGGAAGCCGGGCGGGCAGGCGCGGATCTTGTGCTTTTCCCGGAAATGTGGTCGATTGGATATGCGCCGCCTTTTCCGGAGGCATTTGATGATCCCTTTCAGAAAGAAAGAGAAAAAGAGCGAAAGGCATGGATTTCTCAGGCGGTTGGAGAGGACAGTGCCTATATCCGGACACTCAGGGAGACGGCAAAGCGGCTCTCCGTCGGCGCAGTGATCACCGGTATGTATGAAGGGGAAAAAGGACCGCAGAATGAAGCATTTCTGATAGGAAGAGAAGGAGAAATCCTTCTTCGATATGCCAAGGTACATACGTGTGACTTTTCCCTGGAGGCGCTGTTACAGAGCGGAACGTCTTTTGAAACCGCAGAATTTGACGGTGTCCGGATCGGAATCATGATCTGCTATGACAGAGAATTTCCGGAAAGTGCAAGGGTTCTCATGCTGAAAGGAGCAGAACTGATTCTTGTGCCGAATGCCTGCGACATGAATCCCGCCCGCCTGCACCAGCTGGAGGCACGTGCCTTTGAAAATATGACCGGAATTGCCATGGCCAATTATCCGGGCAGGGGATGGGGACAGTCCTGTGCGTTTTCTCCGGTTGTGTTCGGTGAAGATGGATATCAGGATCCGACAATTCTGATGGCATCGGAGGAGGAGGGGATTCTGATGGCGGAGTTTCCTATAGAAGAGATCCGGGAGTACCGGAAAACCGAAACGTGGGGGAATGCCTACCGGAAAACCGGAGCCTATGAAAAGCTTCTGGATCCGGCTGTAGAAGAGCCGTTTATACGAACCCCACTGACAAAGGAAAAGGAGGAAGGTTAAGATGCCGGGAGTTTGTTATGTGGCGCTGGGAGGAGCACTTGGCGCATCGGCAAGGTACGCACTGAGTCTTCTGCCGGTCAGGGGAGATTTTCCGGTCTGGACCTTCCTGACCAATCTGCTGGGCGCGGTGGTAATCGGTTTTCTGGCAGGAATACTGGCGGGGGAGGATCCTGATGTGTCAAAAAGACACGCATGGTTCTGGAAGACCGGATTCTGCGGAGGCTTTACCACATTTTCCACATTTTCGCTGGAAGCCTGGACGCTTCTGGAACAGGGAAAAATGCTGAGCGGAGGACTTTATATTGCCCTGAGTGTAATCTGCTGTCTGGCAGGTGTATGTCTTGGAAGAATGATTGCAGTTCAGGTGCGGGGATAGAAGACAGGAGAATCCTGGAAACGGGGTTCTCTTTTATTTTGCAGAAAAGTCCTTTGTGGCAGTCTTCAGAAAATCTTTCGCATTTCTTTTATATAAATTCATTGACGTACAATATTATACGACGTATAATATAGAAAACGATATGATATAGGAGTCAATAAGTTTCGGGGAGGATACCCCGGCATATAAAAGGAAGTGAGGCTATGGTTTTTAATACCGGAGCAGCCCTTTTGGATGCAATTGTGCTGGCGGTTGTATCGCAGGAAGAAGAGGGGACATACGGTTATAAGATTACGCAGGATGTCAGAAAGGCGATTGACATTTCCGAATCCACACTCTACCCGGTGCTTCGCAGACTGCAGAAAGATGAGTGCCTGGAGGTCTACGACAGACAGTATGACGGAAGGAACAGACGGTATTATAAAGTAACTGACAAGGGAGCGGTCATGCTGGAGCTGTACAGGTCCGAGTGGCTGAAATATTCAAAAAAGATTACTGATATTTTTGAGGGAGGAATGATTTGATGAATCGTCAGGAGTTTTTGGAAAGATTGAGAATACTTCTCGGCGATCTTTCAGAAGAAGAGCGAGAAGAGGCCGTCCAGTATTATGAAGACTATTTTGCGGATGCAGGACCGGAGATGGAGGAACAGATCATAAAAGAACTGGGAAGTCCGGAGAAAGTTGCCCTGATGATCCGGGAAGGATTAAGAGGGGAAGATGCAGGGGATGCGTACGCTGAGAATGGATTTTTTCAGAGCCGGTATGATGACAGAGAGGTGCCGGCGGACTATACGACAAGCAGCGGTTACACGGGAAAAGAGGAGTCGTACCGCGGATACGGAGACGGGCAGCCGGAGAGGAGGCCCTGGACTAGCAGGACATTAAAAATTATTTTGATCATACTTATTATCTGTGTGGGATTTCCTGTCGTGATTCCAATCGTCGGCGGAGCTGTAGCAGGGCTTTTTGGACTGATTGCAGGAGCCTTCGGAATCTTTTTTGCTTTTGTTATTTTTTCATTCTGCATTGCGGTTTGCGGAATGGCGATGGCAGTGGCAGGAGTGACAGTAATGTTTTCTTCAATTTCAGCAGGATTCCTCGTCTGCGGAATCGGGCTTCTTCTGCTTTCCGCGGGAATTTTGCTTACCGTGTTCAGCGTCAGACTCTGCTGCGTCATGGTTCCGTCTATTTTCCGGGTGTTGACAGGAGTCACAAGGAGACTGTTTTACAGAGGAAAGGAGCGCGCATAGTATGAGAAAGAGGTGGAAAGGTGTTCTGATTACTTGTGGAATACTGGCTGTTCTGGGAGCGGGGATGTGTGTTTCGGCAGCAGCGATCGGAATAGACCGGTCAGAAATACCATCTGATTTTTTCCCGTATGTCAGATGGCTTCATGAAAATGACACAGAGCATCACGAAAAAACAGGAGATACTGTATATTTCAAGAGTTTTTCGGGAATTCAAAGTCTGGATATCCGGGCAGAAGCAATGAAAGTCGAGGTAAAGACCAGTACGGACCAGTCCGGTCAGATACGGATTGACACAAGAGATGTGGATACGGAGTCCGAGCTGGAAGTGAAAAAAGACGGGACAAAACTTGTGGTTCACTCAGAAAAGGAAAGAAATAATCATTGGCAGGATGACTCGGATGCTACGGTGATTATTACTGTACCGAAGAAGATTGAATTTGATAAGGTAAAAGGATATGCCGGTGCAGGATCTATATGGTTTGAGGAGATTCGATGCGAGAAGCTGGATCTCGATGTTGACGCTGGAGCTGTAGAGGCAGATACATTTTCGGCAGGGAAGATAGAGATTGAATGTGATGCAGGAAGTGTAGAACTGAGCAGAGGGAACAGCCCGTCCGATACAGACGTTTCCTGTAATGCAGGAGGCATTACACTCGAACTTTCCGGGGACCGGTCTGAATACGATTATAAGATGAAGGCAAGTGCAGGAGATATCAGTATCGACGGTGAATCCGTTGCTTCGGGACTTCAGGAAAATTATGATCAGGACCATGGAACAGGGAAAAAGATCAAAGCTGGCTGTATGGCAGGAAGCATCGAAATTGTATTTGAATAATTCGGGAAGAAACGGAGAACTCAGATAAACGGACAGGAGGAATAGAAGATATGGAACCGGAAAAAAGATTATACCGTTCAAATCATGACAGGCTGCTCTGCGGAGTGTGTGCAGGTGTGGCAGAATATTTCCACATTGATCCGACCATCATACGGCTGGGATACGTTTTGTTTACCTGCGCAAGCTTCGGGACAGGAGTCCTGGGATATTTCATCGCGGCCGTTGTGATGCCGGAGCGTCCGGAAGGCGTATAAAGAAGGAAAAGGATGGAAATACTCTCTCCATGAAAGGAGAGGGTATTTTTATGTCTCAGAAAAAAGAAAAGAAAATCAACTTAAGCGAACTGACAGAAGAGGAAAAGTTAAAATACGAGATTGCGGAAGAACTTGGACTTCTGGACCGGGTGATGAATGACGGATGGAAGTCTCTTTCCTCGAAGGAGACAGGGAGAATCGGAGGAATGGTGAACCGAAGGAGGAGGGAAAAGAAAACCGGGGAGTGAATGGGGATACGCCAGGGGCAAGCTCGGAAATCGGAGGAGGGGAAATGGAAGAGGGGGAGTGAAATGACCGATTTCCTCGCTTGATGGCTGTCGCCATACGCCCAGAAACATATGTACGCCGTCCAGCAAACGAGTTTGCTTTCCGTCGTCCAATGTTCCTGGGCCCCTGGCTTGTAGCTTTACAAAAGTGTTAATTTGTGTGAAGAGTTTGTGAGAATTGTTGAAATTCGGCTGGGGGTCTGCTATAATTGCCCGGTTAGGAATGATAGGTGATAGTATGTGTGAAAAGTTTGAGGTTTTAGGCGTACAATTAGACGGATATACAGCAAAAGAGGCAATGCAGGAAGCAATCCGCTATATGGAAACGGAACCGATCAGTACTATAGAGATCCTGGCCGGAACTTCAGTAATCGAACTGACAGAAACAGGTGATCTTCGGGAGAAGATTGCACAGATGGATCTTCTTGTCGTGGGAGACAGGACACTTCTGGAGTTGTCGGGGGTGGAAGACCGGACGCTTCTTTGGGAGGCTGAAACGAATCTGTTTGTCAAGATGTTTCTCAGATATCTGAAAAAGGACCGTCGGAAAGTATTTCTGCTGGCGCCGGGAGACGACAAACAGGAAATTCTGAGGGAGTATCTGGAGCGGTACTATTCCGGAATTGAGATTTCCGGTGCCGAGATCGTTGAGGACAGGCCCGGAGTGAGTGATATGATTGTCAATAAGATCAATGGAGCTGAGATTGACTGTATCATTTCCGTGCTTCCATCTCCGCTTCAGGAAGATTTTATTGGCGAGAACAAGTCTGTGCTGGATGCCAGAATCTGGGTGGGCCTTGGTGAAGTAATTAAGAATATACAACAGAAAAATAATAAAAAAAGCCGACTGCAGGATTTTTTTGTAAAATTCAAACTGAAATCGGAAATAAAAAGGAAAGAAAAGGAACAGCAGGGGCAGTCGGGAAGCAAACAGTAATTTCGTCACAATGCACAGAGTCATGCAGTGGAAAGACCGGATGCGGGGAGAGGAAATGCATAAAAAAATGCTATTTCCTCTTTCTTTTTTTGTGAATTTATATTAGTATATAACATAGGTGAGTTTTAGAAAACGAAAGAAAAGAACAATGCGATTGTGAAAATTGCATACAAAAAATGGAGAAAAGAGGAGTCGGAATGATATCAAACCAGATACTACAGAACACCATTGAAGGATTAAAGGGAATAACGAGAATTGATTTATGTGTCATGGATATCGATGGGAAGGTGCTGGCATCGACATTCCCTGAAAACGGCGATTATGAGAATGCGGTACTTTCTTTTGTAGCATCTCCGGCCGACAGCCAGGTGATCCAGGGATATCAGTTCTTCAAGATTTTTGACGAACATCAGCTGGAGTACATCCTTCTTGCAAACGGAGGAAATGACGACGTATATATGATCGGAAAGATTGCGGCATTCCAGATTCAGAATCTGCTTGTCGCATATAAAGAGCGGTTTGATAAAGATAATTTTATCAAAAATCTTCTGCTGGATAATCTTCTTCTGGTGGATATTTATAACCGTGCCAAAAAATTGCATATTGACACTGACGTCAGACGTGTTATCTTTATTATTGAAACTTCTCACGATAAAGATACGAATGCACTTGACAATGTTCGTACTCTTTTTGGTGGAAAGACAAGAGATTTCATCACGGCCGTAGACGAAAAGAATATTATTGTCGTAAAGGAGCTTTCCGCGGGAGAAGGCTATGCCGAGATGGAAAAGGTTGCCGAAGAGATGCTTTCTATGTTAAAATCAGAAGGCGAAGAGGGGGCTCATATCGCATACGGTACGATCGTAAGTGATATCAAGGAAGTGTCAAAATCATATAAAGAGGCAAAGCTTGCTCTGGATGTCGGGAAGATCTTCTTTGAGGAGAAGGATATCATTGCATACAGCGCGCTTGGCATCGGCCGGCTGATCTACCAGCTTCCGATTCCGCTGTGCAAGATGTTTATCAGGGAGATTTTTGAGGGAAAATCCCCGGATGACTTTGATGAGGAGACGCTGACAACAATCAACAAGTTTTTTGAAAACAGCCTGAATGTATCTGAGACATCGAGACAGCTGTATATCCACAGAAATACACTGGTATACCGTCTTGACAAGCTTCAGAAGAGCACCGGGCTGGATCTTCGTGTGTTCGAGGATGCCATTACTTTCAAGATTGCGCTGATGGTAGTCAAATACATGAAGTATATGGAGACACAGGAATACTAAAAGGCAGCCAGATTACAAGGAGTATCAGTAATTAGCAGGAGGAGACTTATGATTGAATTTAAGGAAGTAACGAAGGAGTATTCCAAAGGGATTGCTGCGCTCAATGGTGTAAACCTGAAGATTGAAAAAGGAGAGTTTGCATTTATTGTCGGTGACAGTGGTTCCGGGAAATCTACACTGATTCGTTTACTGTTAAAGGAACTGGATCCGACCAGCGGCAGTATTATTGTCAACGGCCAGAACCTGAACCGTCTGAAACACAGAAAGATACCTCAGTACCGGAGACATCTGGGGGTTGTATTCCAGGATTTCCGTCTTCTGAAAGACCGGAATATCTATGAGAATATTGCATTTGCTCTCCGCGTGACAGAGACATCACCGCGTATTATCAAGCAGAAAGTGCCGGCAGCATTGTCGCTTGTGGGACTGGCACAGAAATATAAAGCGTTTCCGAAAGAACTCTCCGGAGGGGAACAGCAGAGGGTGGCCATTGCAAGAGCGATTGTTAATGAGCCTGCGATCCTGCTGGCGGATGAGCCTACGGGAAATCTCGACCCGACCAATTCATGGGAGATCATGAAGCTTCTTGAGGAGGCCAATGACCGTGGAACGACGGTCCTTGTCGTGACGCACAACCAGGAAATCGTAAACGAGATGAAAAAACGCGTTATCACAATGAAGAAGGGCGTTATTGTAAGCGACGAACAAAAAGGTGGGTATAATAATGAAAATTAGTACAATAGGATATTCGACAAAGCAGGGGGTTAAGAACATTTTCCGTAACAAGCTGTTCTCACTTGCTTCTGTTGCAACGATGGCAGCATGTATTTTCGTGTTTGGCCTTTTCTTTGCGATCGTCATGAACTTCAATTACATGGTTCAGAAGGCAGAAGAAGGGGTTGCGATTACAGTTTTCTTTAATGAAGGCACCTCCGAAGAGCAGATTCAGGCCATCGGAGATGACCTGAAACAGCAGGACGGTGTCCTGAGAGTAGAGTACGTCTCAGGAGAACAGGCATGGGAAGAGTTCCAGGAAGATTATTTTGCAGGCAATGAAGATGCGGCAGAGGGATTTGCTGATGACAACCCGCTGATCAATTCCAATCACTATGAGGTGTATATGAGCGATGTCTCAAAACAGCAGGATATCGTAGAGCATGCACAGAGTCTGGAGGGAGTCGGCAATGTCAACAAATCTGACGTTGTTGCCAAGACACTGACAAGACTGAACTCCCTGATCTGGTATGTATCCATTGCGATTATCGCGATCCTGCTTGCTGTATCCGTATTCCTGATCAGCAACACAGTTACAATGGGTGTGACGGTACGGCGTGAAGAGATTGCCATTATGAAATATATCGGTGCGAAGGACGGGTTTGTCCGGGCGCCGTTTGTAATCGAAGGTCTTATCATCGGAATCGTGGGAGCGATTATTCCTCTGATTCTTCTCTACTTCATGTATAATAAGGCAGTAGAGTATATTATGACGAGATTCAGTCTTCTGAACAATATTATTGATTTTATTCCTGTCATGGATGTTTACCGTACGTTGCTTCCGGTAGGGCTTGCTCTGGGTGCCGGTATCGGATTCCTTGGAAGTTTTATCACCATTCGGAAGCACTTGCGCGCGTAGTCATAAGGAGGACAAAAGATCATGTTGAAAAAGAAAGCCAGACATATGGCAGCTGCGTTCATGGCGGGCATCATGATATTTTCACTTACCGCAGTTCCTGTGCAGGCTGATTCTATTTCAGAGGCCGAGCAGAGAGGAAAGGAGCTTCAGCAGCAGAAAGAAGCGGCGGAGAATGAGAAAAATTCACTTGCCGGTCAGCTGAATCAGGTGATCAGCGATATGCAGGAAGCGGAGGAAAAGCTGACAAAGAAGCAGGATGAGATCAAAAAAGCGCAGGATGAACTTGTGCAGGCCCAGATCCAGGAAAATGACCAGTATGAAGCGATGAAGCTTCGCATAAAATATATGTATGAGAACGGAAACACCAGCCTGATTGAGATCCTTTTAAGTGCCAGGAGTATGGGAGACCTGCTGAATAAAGCAGAGTATGTTCAGACAATCTCCGAGTACGACAGAAACATGCTGGAAAAGTATGAACAGCTGACAAAGGAGATTGAAAAGAAAGAACAGGCACTGAAGAAAGAGGAAGAGGAATTAAAGACACTTCAGAATGACCTGATTGCAAAGCGTGACAGTGTCAACCAGCTTCTCGCGGAAAAGGAAGTGCAGATTTCCAGTCTGGAACAGCAGATCGGTGAAAATGCCGCAAAGCTTCAGCAGCTGATTAAGGAGGCCGAAGAGGCCAAGAGACGTCAGGCGGAAGCGGAAGCTGCCAGAAAGGCAGCAGCAGAAGCTGCAAGGAGAGCCGCTCAGGCCGCATCTTCTTCCGGAAGTTCATCAAGTGCGGGAAGTTCCTATGTGTCCGGAAATGGTACACTGGCTTACCCGGTTGCAAGTCCGCGGATCACAAGCGGGTATGGATATCGTACAGCTCCGACGGCAGGTGCGACGAGCAGACATGACGGTATCGATTTTGGCGGAGCGACCGGAACGCCGATCTATGCGTCGGAAGCCGGAACCGTTGTCACGGCATCTTATAACAGCGCACGTGGAAATTATGTAGTAGTCAATCATGGAAATGGAATCCAGACATGGTACCAGCATTGCAGCGCCGTGTATGTCAGTGCAGGACAGAAGGTGTCCAGGGGACAGAATATTGCGGCGATCGGTGCGACGGGAATTGTAACCGGACCGCATCTTCACTATGAAGTACATGTAAACGGAACACCGGTGAATCCATTGAGTTACTTATAATTTCAGACTCAGAAAGGGATCAGATGGAAGATCAAAGGAAAGAAAAACGAATTTTATTTAAGGGGGCGCTTTACGGCGCCCTCACGATGTTTATGGCGGCACTGCTTGTGCTGGCAGGATTAACAGCAACGGGAAGGATCAGTCTTCACACGGATGCAATCAGTGCCGGCACGTCAAGGAAGGCTGCCGAGATACAGAGTATTATCGAAAATCAGTTTCTCTACGAGGATGAGGTAAGAGAGGAAGATCTGCAGGATATGTCACTGAAAGGCTATGTGGCGGGACTTGGAGATCCCTACTCGGTCTATTATGACAAGGAGGAGACAGAAGACCTTCTTGCTTCCACCGAGGGAAAATATGCGGGGATAGGGGCTTTGATGGCACAGGATCAGGAGACACTTGAGATTACCGTGCAGGAAGTCTACGAAGACACCCCGGCTGAGGACGCAGGAATGAAAAACGGAGATGTCCTTCTGTCGGTAGACGGAAAGGACGTGACGGGAATGTCCCTCTCAGATGTTGTAGATCTGGTAAAAGGAGAAGAAAATACGAAGCTCACCGTAACTGTGCGCAGAGATGGCAGCAGTATTGATATGGAATTGACAAGAAAGATTGTGGAGAACCGGACTGTAAAGACTGAGATGAAGGAAGGCGGAGTCGGATATCTTAAGATTACCGAGTTTGACAGTGTTACTTATGAACAATTCCAGAACGGACTGGAAACGTTGGAAAAAGAAGGAATGACAGCTCTTGTCGTGGATCTTCGTGACAACCCGGGAGGAAATCTGGATACCGTTTGTCAGATTCTTGATCTGCTTCTCCCTGAGGGGACAATTGTCTATACTGAAGACAAAAACGGGGAGCGTGTGGACACGAAAACATCAGATGATGAGCACCAGTTTACGAAGCCCCTCGCAGTTCTTGTGAACGGCAGAAGTGCAAGTGCCTCTGAAGTTTTTTCCGGCGCGGTTCAGGACTATGGCACAGGAACCATCATCGGGACACAGACTTACGGGAAAGGGATCGTACAGACACTCTACTCCCTGTCTGACGGCTCCTGTTTAAAACTTACGACGGCACAGTATTTTACGCCGGACGGCCGAAATATCCATGGAGAAGGAATTACCCCGGATATTGTTGTGGAAAAGTCAGCGGATGATCAGACGGACAATCAGCTGGAAAAAGCGGTCGAGACAGTACAAAATGCCGTAGATGGAACAGAAAAGGAATGATATTTTCATTCCTTTTTTTTATGTCCTATGGTAAGATAGATATGATATATACTTGAGCATGAGGAATATGCAAAAGCAGAAAGGAAAGAAAACTGAATGAAAACATGGATTCAGAATGGACATGTGCTGGATCCGCTTACCGGAACAGATCAGGTCTGTGATGTTCTGGTAGACGGAGAAAGAATCAAAAAAGTAGGAACCAGAGAAGAAATACAGAGATGCCTTGAAAGTGAGGATGTGCAGATGCTGGATGCTTCCGGCTGCTACGTGATGCCGGGATTTATCGATCTGCATGTACATTTCCGCGATCCGGGGCTGACGTATAAAGAGACTTTGAAAACAGGAGGCGAAGCGGCTGCCCGGGGCGGGGTAACAACAGTATGCGCCATGCCGAATACAAAACCGGTGATTGATACGAAAGAAAAGGTGGAGGAAGTACACCGCCGGGCAAAGGAAGAGTCGCCGGTGAATATCATCCAGCTTGGAGCAATCACGGTAGGAGAAGAGGGAAAAGAACTTGCCGATATCAAAGGAATGGCAGAAGCAGGGTGTATGGCACTTTCCGAGGACGGAAAGTCAGTCATGAATTCCGCACTGTACCGTGAGGGAATGAAACTTGCGAAAAAGTACGGACTTCTGATTTTTGCGCACTGCGAGGAGATCGATCTGCGCCGGGATCCGGATACCGGAGAGGACGGCGTGATGAACAAATGTCAGAGAAGCGAGGAGCTTTCGCTTCCGGGAATCACCAATTCCGTTGAGGACATTATCACCGCTCGTGATATTTTTCTTGCAAAGGATACCGGAGTACACCTGCATCTGTGCCACTGCTCCACAAAGGGCACGGTGGATCTGATGCGGATGGCAAAGGCGGAAGGCATTTCTGTTTCAGCAGAAGTCTGCCCGCACCATTTTACCCTTTCCACCGATGATATTACGGAGGACCATGGACGGTTCAAGATGAATCCTCCTCTTAGGGAGATGGAAGACGTGGAAGCGCTCCGCCAGGGATTGAAGGAAGGAGTCATGGAGGCTATCTCCACGGATCATGCCCCGCATTCCGTTGAGGAGAAAGACGTACCGATGAGAAAGGCGGCGTTTGGAATTGTAGGACTGGAGACTAGCGCGGCGCTGACTTATACAGAGCTTGTCGAGGGAGGTGTGCTTACGCCGATGCAGATGGCAGAGCGGATGAGTTTTGCGCCGGCAAAAATTCTGGGATTGAAAGACAAAGGTTCTGTATCCGAGGGAAAGATCGCGGATCTGGTTGTCTTCGATCCGTCCAGAGAGTATGAGATCGATACGGACACCTTTTTCTCGAAAGGGAAGAATACTCCGTTTGACGGATGGAAGGTCAAAGGAGATGTCAAATACACACTGGTAGACGGAAACGTTGTCTATAAAAATCAAGCATATGAGGAACAGGAGTAGAGAGTATGATTAACAAATTAGTGGAAAACATTAAGAAAACAAATGCACCGATCGTAGTAGGACTGGATCCGATGTTGAATTATATACCGGATCAGGTAAAAGCAAAAGCATTTGCAGAATTCGGAGAGACACTGGAAGGAGCTGCGGAAGCAATCTGGCAGTTCAATAAAGAGATCGTGGACAAGACTTACGATCTGATTCCGGCAGTGAAACCGCAGATCGCCATGTATGAGCAGTTCGGTATTCCGGGACTTGCGGCATTTAAAAAGACAGTAGATTACTGCAAGGAGAAAGGGCTTGTTGTTATCGGAGATATCAAGAGAGGAGATATCGGATCTACATCCGCAGCCTATGCGGTAGGACATATCGGAAAGGTACAGGTGGGAAGCAGATCCTACGCCCCGTTTGACGAGGATTTTGTGACAGTCAATCCGTATCTTGGTTCCGACGGAGTCAATCCGTTTATCGATGTCTGCAAAGAAGAAAAGAAAGGTCTCTTTATTCTTGTTAAAACATCCAACCCGTCAAGCGGTGAATTCCAGGATCAGCTGATCGACGGACGTCCGCTCTACGAACTGGTTGGAGAAAAAGTTGCCCAGTGGGGAGAAGGATGCATGGGAGATGAGTACAGCTACATCGGCGCGGTTGTAGGAGCAACGTACCCGGAGATGGGAAAAGTGCTCCGCAAGATTATGCCGAAGTCCTATATTCTGGTACCGGGATACGGCGCACAGGGCGGACAGGGCAAGGATCTCGTACACTTCTTTAACGAGGACGGTCTTGGAGCAATTGTCAACTCATCCAGAGGCATTATCGCGACCTACAAGCAGGAGAAATACGCACGTTTTGGAGCCGAGAATTTTGGAGATGCTTCCAGAGCGGCTGTAGAAGATATGATTGCGGATATCAGTCAGGCACTGAACAACAGATAATACCGGATAAGGGGAAAAGAAGAGATGGCAGAAAGAGAAAAAGAACTGGCAGTGATTCATTCTCAGGAACAGCTGGCAGATGGAATTTTCAGTATGTGGATTAAGACGAAGGCGGCCGAAAGTGCAGTGCCGGGTCAGTTTATTTCCATGTACACAAACGATGGAAGCAAACTGCTTCCGCGCCCGATCAGTATTTGTGAGATCGACCGGGAGCAGGGAATGCTCCGGGTCGTATACAGGGTAACAGGAGAGAATACCGGAACAGAAGAGTTTTCCGAAATGAAAGCGGGAGATACACTTCCGGTCATCGGACCTCTTGGGAACGGATTTCCTCTTGAGGCGGCAAAAGGAAAGAAAGCGTTTCTGATGGGAGGCGGAATCGGGGTACCTCCGATTCTCGAACTTGCCCGTCAGATTGACTGCGAAAAGCAGATTATCGTGGGATACCGGGATGCGCAGACATTCCTGAAAAAAGAGTTTGAGCAAAATGGAACGGTATATATTTCCACAGAGGACGGAAGTGTAGGAACAAAAGGAAATGTGATGGATGCGATCCGTGAAAATCAGCTGGATGCGGACATTATCTATGCATGCGGACCGACACCGATGCTCCGTGCAATCAAAGACTATGCGGAGGGAAAAGGCATTCCGTGCTACATTTCTCTGGAAGAGAGAATGGCATGCGGAATCGGCGCCTGCCTTGCCTGCGTGTGCAAATCAAAGGAAGTCGATCATCACAGCCATGTGCACAACAAGCGCATCTGTAAAGACGGTCCGGTATTTCTTTCGACGGAGGTGGAATTATAATGGCAGATACAAGAGTAACGATTGCGGGAGTAGAGTGGAAAAACCCGGTTACAACAGCCTCCGGAACCTTCGGATCCGGTGCGGAATTCTGTGAATTCGTAGATCTGAACAAACTTGGTGCTGTGACGACAAAAGGTGTTGCCAATGTTCCATGGGAAGGCAATCCGACCCCAAGAGTGGCGGAAGTCTACGGCGGTATGATGAATGCGGTAGGACTTCAGAATCCGGGGATTGATGTCTTCTGTGAGAGGGATATTCCGTTCCTCCGTCAGTATGACACCAATATCATTGTGAATGTCTGCGGACGTTCCGAGGAAGATTACTGTGAAGTCGTGGAACGGCTTGCGTCCGAAGATGTGGATATGCTGGAGATCAACATTTCCTGTCCGAACGTCAAAGAGGGCGGAATCGCTTTCGGACAGAATCCAAAGGCGGCAGAAGCAATTACAAAGGCGGTAAAGAAATATGCAAAACAGCCGGTCATCATGAAGTTAAGCCCGAACGTGACGGACATCACGGAGATGGCAAAAGCGGTAGAGGCGGGTGGAGCCGATGCGGTTTCCCTGATCAATACGCTGACCGGCATGAAGATCGATATTAACCGGAAACAGTTCGTACTGGCAAATAAAACCGGAGGAGTATCCGGACCGATTGTAAAACCGGTGGCAGTGCGGATGGTATATCAGGTGGCAAACGCCGTGAAGATTCCTGTGATCGGTATGGGAGGAATCAGTACCTGGGAAGATGCTGTGGAATTTATTCTTGCGGGAGCAAGTGCCGTATCAGTCGGAACAGCGAATTTCTTCAATCCAAAGGCGACAGAAGAAATCGCAGAAGGCATTGCGGCGTACATGGACAAGAACGGATTCCAGACCGTGGCCGACATGACAGGCATTGTCAAATAACATTTGATTTTGGAAAAACGAAAGAAGATCGAAATACCAAAAAGAAAGAGTCTGGCGTATCGTAAAGGTACGCCTTTTCTTTTTCAACTTCTCTGTAAAAAGAAAGGAAGAAGGAGGAAAGCGGTATGATTCGCATGATGGAAGAAAAGGATCTTGACCAGGTGGCAGCAGTCTGGTTAAGTGGAAATAAAGAGGCACACCCGTTTGTGCCGAAGCAATACTGGGAGGAAAACCTTCCGGAGGTCAAAAAGCAGTTTTTGCAGGCGGAGATCTTCGTGTATGAGGAAGAGCAGGCTGTAAGAGGATTTGCCGGACTTCAGGGAGACTACCTTGCAGGAATCTTCGTGGAACAGAAATTCCGTTCCCGCGGGATCGGAAAGAGGCTTCTCGATGAGGTCAAAAAAACGCATCCGAAACTGACGCTGCATGTCTATCGGAAAAACAAGGGTGCAGCAGCGTTTTATGAAAGAGAAGGATTCCAGATTGCCGGAGAAGGTGTGGATGAAGCAACCGGGGAAGTAGAATACACGATGAGTTATACGAGAAAATAACCGGATATCAAATCTGATATGGAGGCCCCTGGGAATTGAAAAACTTCAGGGAGTATGTTAGAATTGAAAAGAATTTAACCGTTGCTGCCTGATGATGACGGGCAGAAGGATAAAAATAAAGAGTCTGGATGAAAAGTCCACAAACACGGAGGTTTGAAAAGAGATGGAAGCATACAAGAAAGAGTTTATCGAATTTATGGTGGAGAGCGATGTGCTCAAATTTGGAGAATTTACATTAAAGAGCGGACGGAAATCTCCGTTCTTCATGAACGCAGGAGCTTATGTGACAGGATCTCAGTTAAAGAAGCTTGGAGAATACTACGCAAAAGCCATCCACGACACGTACGGTGACGATTTTGATGTGCTGTTCGGGCCGGCTTACAAGGGGATTCCGCTCAGCGTTGTAACAGCGATTGCATACAGTGAGCTTTACGGAAAAGAAGTACGTTACTGCTCTGACAGAAAAGAGGAAAAAGACCACGGTGCAGACAAGGGAAGCTTCCTTGGAAGCCAGTTAAAAGACGGTGACCGTGTGATCATGATCGAAGATGTAACGACATCCGGAAAATCCATGGAAGAGACCGTGCCGAAGGTCAAAGGTGCTGCAGATGTAACAATCAAAGGACTGATGGTATCTCTGAACCGTATGGAAGTAGGGAAAGGCGGCGAGAAATGTGCGCTGGACGAAGTAAAAGACCTGTATGGATTTGATACGGCGGCGATTGTTACAATGGAGGAAGTTGTAGAGCATCTTTATAATCAGCCTTGCCAGGGAAAGATTGTGATAGATGATGCATTAAAAGCAGCAATTGACGCATATTATGAACAGTACGGAGTAAAATAAGGAGGCCTGTAAGATGGAAGAAAAAGTATACCGCAGCATGGGAGTCATCGGTGCATGCAATCTTGCAGTCGGAATCATTCTGATGGTTGTCGGAGTGACCTGCGGGATTTTGTCAATCATCGGAGGAGCGCACTTATTTAAAAATCAGAAAAAGCTTACATTTTAAGGCGGTGCCGATTTGAGAACACAGGAAAGAAACTGGCTGAGGAGACTTGGCAAATTGTTGTTTGTTCTTTACATTGTGTTTCTGTTCTGGTTTTTGTTATTTTCAGACTGGTATGGCCGAAGCGGTGAGATGAGGGAGTATCATTACAATCTGGAACTGTTCAGAGAAATCCGGAGATTCTGGACGTACCGGGAACAGCTCGGCCTGCTGACATTTACCAATCTGATTGGAAATGTACTGATTTTTGTGCCGTTTGGTTTCTTTATGCCGATGGCAAGCAGATACTGGAACCGGAGTTTTTTCCTTACCGTGTTTTATAGTTTTGGAATCAGCTTTTTTGTGGAAGTATTTCAGCTCCTTACGAAAGTAGGGAGCTTTGATGTAGATGATCTGCTTTTGAATACAGCCGGGGGACTGTGCGGATATATACTGTTTGCGCTATGTAATGTAATAAGGAGAAACTATGTGGAAAAACGACAAAGAAAACGACAGAGGCAGAAGAAGAATAAGAGGTAGAAAAAGACGGGAGAGGGAAAGAGAAAGACGAAAAAAAAGGATCCAAAAGAGAGATGAAAATAGAACACCTCATGCATCCAGAGGAATCACATCCTGTATCTATGCGGGAGGTTTTTTTGTGGCGCTGATTGTTATGATTATTATTTCCATTGTCACAGGAGGAAATGCTCCGGCGTTCGTCGGCGGGCTTGCGCTTGTGATCTTTTTTGGCTCATGGATGGGTGTTATCACCGGTTTCCGGGGATTCAAAGAACGAGACAAAAATTATATTACCTGTAAGATCGGAGTTGCATGTAATCTGGCAATTCTGATTGGTTTCGCGGGAATTTTTATCAGGGGGCTTTTGTAAGATGGATGATGTGATGGTAAGAGAACGATATGAGCTTTCCAAAGAGCGTCTCGGCGTTATCATGTTAGAGGAGACGGTCAAAGAGCCGTACCGGGATTATTTCAGAAAGACAGCAGAATTTCTTCTGATGCTGGACGAGGTACAGGAACTGGTACGAAACAGAGACTGGGAGAGTGCGGATATTTTGATGCTGGCGGAGGAGAACCGGAAGCTTTATGAGGATATTCTCCCGGAACAGTATGAGACAAGCTATGGAAATCCGGCTTATGCACAGAAAATGCTGGGAGAGACGTTTGGCAGTTTTTTAAGTGCGCTTTACAGTGAGATGCGTTCCGGCATTGTGTATGCATATGAAGGACAGATGGAATATCTCTCCATTCTGAACGAATTATTTATTGAGATTTATAACTGCTTTGAAGAGGAACCGGAGTATCAGGCAGTCAGAGATATTTTTTACTGGTACGCGAATGATTACTGTGAAGTATTTGCGGCAGACCGGATTATGGATCAGATTGATCCGGACCGTACCTTTGCGGTGGATATTATCTGCAGGAGTGATTTGAGCGATCTGAAGTATCTGTACCGCTATGGCGAATATATTTCCGACAATGAGATCGAGACGGCAAAATATATTGCCGATCTTCCGGAGGAGACGATTCAGAAGATGGCGGATGTTTATACAGAGGGATTCCGCAAAGGATTTGTTCTTGGAAATAAAGATCTGTCAAAGAAGACAACGGTAAACATCCGGTTTAAGCTTGGATTTGAGCGGGTCGTAAAGCAGGCAGTCGCAAACTTTGAAGCTATGGGGCTGCGCCCGACGATCTACCGTGCAGGGGCAAGTGTGCTGACAAGACGCGGTGTTTCCAGAAACGGGTATTTCGGAAGAATTCCAAATCAGCAGTATGATTACGACCATAAGGACGATCAGGCGCTGTTTATGGACAAGCACTATGTGGAGCGCAGGCTGGAAGTGATGAAGACTGTATACGAGCAGAATAAAGAGCTGGCAGCAGGATTTGCCGGCCCGGCAGTGATGGAAGTCTTCGGTGAGATTCCGTTTGCTCCGCAGAAGAAAGAAGAGGCGCTTACTCTTACGAAAAAGCAGGAAGAAATGCTGCTTTCCTTTGACGGCAAGGCAGGCCAGATCACAAATACCTATATTCCGGGCGATGAGAGAAGCTTTACGATCATCTCATGGCCGGTGCCGGAGATCGGAGAGAAGTTTGAGGAGATCTTTGGAGAAGTGATCCGGATCAATACGTTGGATTCAGACCTGTATTCCAAAGTACAGCAGACCATGATTGATGCTCTGGATGAAGGGGAGTCCGTACACATTCTCGGATCAGGCGAAAACCGTACTGATCTGACGGTACAGCTTTACCGCCTTCAGGATCCGCAGAAAGAAACGATTTTTGAAAACTGCGTTGCGGATGTCAATATTCCGGTGGGAGAAGTATTCACCTCTCCGGTGCTCAGAGGCACGAACGGAGTGCTGCATGTAAGCCGGGTATATTTAAACGGTCTTCAGTACCGGGATCTGGAAATCCGTTTCCAGGACGGCATGATTTTCGGGTATGGATGCGGAAATTTTGAGGATGAAAAAGCGTGCAGGGACTATGTGAAGGAAAACATTCTGTTTAACCATGAGACCCTTCCGCTGGGGGAATTTGCCATCGGAACCAATACGACTGCCTATGTGGCAGGACGCAGATTCGGAATCGAGGACAAGTATCCGATTCTCATTGCGGAAAAGACCGGACCGCATTTTGCGGTAGGCGATACGTGCTACAGCTACAGTGAGGATACGAAGGTCTACAATCCGGACGGAAAAGAGATTGTGGCAAGAGATAACGAAGTCTCCATTCTGCGAAAAGAGAATCCGGAACAGGCCTACATGCACTGCCATACAGATATCACCATCCCGTACGATGAACTGGGAGCGATCACGGTGATCCGGAAAGACGGAAGTGAAATTCCGCTTCTGAAAGACGGACGTTTTGTCCTGCCGGGAACAGAGATTTTGAACGAACCTTTGGACTGCCGCTAAATCATAAGCAGGGCAGGTTCCCAGTTATAAGAAAATATAATCACTACACAGGCGGGCATCGGTTGACAGAGCCCGCCTGTATTAGTAAAATAACTTATAAATAGGAATCTATTTATTTAGAAAACTTATAAATCATAGACCTGAGAAAAGAAAGGAAGGACACTATGCCAAAAGTAGGAATTGTTATGGGCAGCGACTCAGATATGAAAGTAATGAGCCAGGCTGCTGATATGCTGGAAAAATTAGGAGTAGAATACGAGATGACAATCATCTCCGCACACCGTGAGCCGGATGTTTTCTACGAATACGCGAAATCTGCGGAAGAAAAGGATTTCAAAGTAATCATCGCAGGAGCCGGAATGGCTGCGCATCTTCCTGGCATGTGCGCTGCAATCTTCCCGATGCCGGTCATCGGTATTCCAATGACAGGAAAGGTACTGGACGGTCAGGACGCACTTTATTCCATCGTACAGATGCCGCCTGGAATCCCGGTTGCAACAGTAGCAATCGACGGCGGAAAGAATGCCGCAATCCTTGCAGCGAAAATTCTTGCAACCTCTGATCCGGAGCTGCTTCAGAGATTGAAAGACTACTCAAAAGAAATGAAGGAAGAAGTCGAGGCAAAGGCAGAGAAGCTTGCAAAGCTTGGACATAAAGAATACATGGCTCAGAAAGCCGCAAAATAAATTCAGAAAACACGATCTTATGGAGGAACGATCATGGATTATAAGAATGCAGGTGTGGATATCGAAGCAGGTTACAAGTCAGTGGAACTGATGAAAGAGCACATCAAAAAGACGATGCGCCCGGAAGTGATCGGAGGACTGGGAGGATTTTCCGGTGCCTTTTCACTGGAGAAAATCAAAAACATGGAGGAGCCTGTATTGTTATCCGGTACAGACGGATGCGGAACAAAGGTAAAGCTTGCCATGGTACTGGACAAGCATGACACCATCGGAATCGATGCAGTGGCAATGTGTGTCAATGACATTGCCTGTGCAGGCGGTGAGCCGCTGTTTTTCCTTGACTATATTGCCTGCGGGAAAAATGAACCGGAAAAGATCGCTACGATCGTAAGCGGAGTTGCGGAAGGATGCGTACAGTCCGGCGCGGCTCTGATCGGCGGTGAGACAGCAGAGCATCCTGGACTGATGGCAGAGGATGAATACGATCTGGCCGGATTTGCCGTAGGTGTCTGCGACAAGAAGGATATGATTACAGGAGAGACATTAAAAGAAGGAGATGTCCTGATCGGCATCGCTTCCTCCGGTGTACACAGCAACGGATTTTCTCTTGTAAGAAAAGTATTTGACATGAGCAGAGAGTCTCTGGAGACGTATCATGAGTGTCTGGGATGTACGCTCGGAGAGGCACTTCTTGCACCGACAAGAATTTATGTAAAGGCTCTCAAGAGTATCCGCGAGGCAGGCGTGACTGTAAAAGCATGCAGCCACATCACAGGAGGCGGATTCTATGAGAATGTACCGCGTATGCTCAAAGACGGCACACATGCAGTAATCAGAAAAGACAGCTATGAAGTTCCGGCGATCTTCCGCATGCTTGCGAAAGAAGGAGATATCGAGGAACATATGATGTACAATACTTTCAACATGGGAATCGGAATGGTGATTGCCGTGGAGGAAAGCGATGTGGAAGCAGCACTTTCCGCAATCGAAGCAGCAGGAGACAAAGCCTGCGTGATCGGAAACATTGAGGCAGGAGAAAAAGGAGTCACATTATGCTAAGAGTGGTAGTCCTGGTATCCGGCGGCGGTACGAATCTTCAGGCCGTTCTGGATGCAGTGCGGGATGGAAAGATCACAAACACCGAAGTGGCCGGTGTGATCAGCAACAATAAAAAGGCATATGCCCTGACGAGGGCCGAGCAGGCAGGGATTCCGGCAAAATGCGTTTCCCCGAAAGACTTTGAGGACCGTGCCCGGTTTAACCATGCCCTCATGGAGGCGGTGGATGCGTTCCAGCCGGATCTGATCGTGCTTGCCGGATTTCTTGTGGTGATCCCGGCGGAGCTGATCCGTAAATATGAAAACCGGATTATCAATATCCACCCGTCTCTGATCCCGTCTTTCTGCGGAACGGGATATTACGGGCTGAAAGTACATGAGGCTGCCCTGGCGCGTGGAGTGAAGATTACAGGAGCGACCGTGCATTTTGTAGATGAAGGGACAGATACCGGACCGATTGTTCTTCAGAAAGCAGTGGAAGTGCTCCCGGACGATACGCCGGAAGTGCTTCAGAGACGTGTGATGGAGCAGGCAGAGTGGCAGATCATGCCGGAAGCGGTCAATCTGATCGCCAACGGGAAAGTGTCTGTAAAAGACGGACATGTCGTGATTCAGAAATAGAGACAAAAAGGGGTATTGTAGGAAAGAAGGACAATACCCTTTTTCTGGTTGATACAGTAAGGAGGATGTCAGATGAAAGTAATGATTGTCGGCGGAGGCGGGAGAGAACACGCTATCGCCATGAGTGTCGCAAAGAGCAGCAAGGTGGAGAAGATTTACTGCCTTCCGGGAAATGCAGGGATCGAGGAGGTTGCAGAGTGTGCGCCGATAGGACCGATGGAGTTTGAGAAGATCCGGGACTTTGCAAAGGAAAAGAAGATCGATCTTGCTGTGATCGGAATGGATGATCCGCTGGTAGGAGGACTGACGGATGTCCTGGAGGAAGCCGGAATCCGTACCTTCGGACCGAGAAAGAATGCGGCGATCCTCGAGGGAAGCAAGGCGTTTTCCAAAGATCTGATGAAGAAATACAATATTCCGACGGCTGCTTACGAAAATTTCGACAATGCAGAGGAAGCGGTTTCCTATCTGGAGACAGCCAAATATCCAATTGTCTTAAAGGCAGACGGACTTGCGCTTGGAAAGGGCGTTCTGATCTGCAACAGTTTTGAGGAAGCAAAAGAAGGCGTCAAAGAGATCATGCTGGATAAGAAATTCGGAGCATCCGGAAATACAATGGTAGTGGAAGAGTTCATGACAGGAAGAGAAGTATCGGTTCTCTCTTTTGTGGACGGCAAAACTGTAAAAACGATGACTTCCGCACAGGACCACAAGCGTGCCAAAGACGGAGATGAAGGATTAAATACCGGTGGAATGGGTACATTTTCACCGAGCCCGTTCTATACAGAAGAGATTGCGGCATACTGTGAGCAGCACATTTTCCAGCCGACCGTGGACGCTATGCGTGCGGAGGGAAGAGAGTTCAAGGGAATTATCTTCTTTGGACTGATGCTTACAGAAGACGGACCGAAGGTACTGGAATATAATGCCAGATTTGGAGATCCGGAGGCGCAGGTCGTACTTCCGAGAATGAAGACAGACATTGTAGATGTCATGGAAGCATGCATTGACGGAACGCTGGATCAGGTCAATCTGGAATTCGAAAACAATGCGGCAGTCTGCGTTGTGCTGGCGTCTGACGGCTATCCGGTTGCCTACGAGAAAGGCATCCCGATTACCGGATTTGAAAACTTCAAAGACAAAGAAGGATATTACTGTTTCCATGCGGGAACGAAGAAAAATGAGAAAGGCGAGATCGTAACAAACGGCGGCCGTGTTCTCGGCATTACCGCAAAGGGAGCAGACTTAAAAGAAGCAAGAAAGAACGCTTACGAGGCAACGGAGTGGATTTCCTTTGCCAACAAATATATGCGCCATGATATCGGAAAGGCGATTGACGAGGCATAAAGGTGCGGGAAAACCGGAAGAACGGGTACAGAAAGAGGCTCTGTATCCGCTTTTTCATTTAACAGGAAACATCGTTCGCTGTTAAACAAAAACGCTCCGCGGGATGCGCACTCGCGGAACTCGTTGTTCTTTCCAGCCTTGATTGCAAAAGGAGAAAGAAGGGCATATAATAAGAAGAACGAGAAGAAAAGGAGTAAGGTCAGATGATTTATGAAAATATACTTGAGGCGGCAGGGAATACCCCTCTGATCCGTCTGCAGCACATGACAGGGAAGGATGACGCGCAGATTCTTGTGAAATTTGAGGCGGTCAATGTGGGTGCTTCCATCAAGACGCGGACGGCACTTGGAATGATCGAGGCGGCTGAAAAGGAAGGAAAAATTACAAAAGATACCGTGATTGTGGAGCCGACAAGCGGAAACCAGGGAATCGGTCTTGCATTGATCGGTGCGGTAAAAGGATATCGTACAATCATCATCATGCCGGATTCGGTCAGTGAGGAGAGAAGAAAACTGGTCCGTCAGTACGGAGCGGAAGTCCGACTGATCCACGATGCGGGGAATATTGGCGACTGCATTCAGGAATGCCTGAACACTGCCCTTCGGATGGCCGAAGAAAACCCGAATGTTTTCGTGCCGCAACAGTTCGAAAATGAGAATAATGTCCGGGTGCACTATGAATGGACCGGACGGGAGATTCTTTCACAGGCAGACTGCACCATCGACGGATTTTGTTCCGGAATCGGTACCGGGGGTACCATCACGGGAATCGGGAAGGCACTGAAAGAGGCAAATCCGGACACCGTCATCTGGGCAGTCGAACCGGAACATGCGGCGATTCTTTCCGGAAAGGAAGTGGGAACCCACGTGCAGATGGGAATCGGGGACGGGCTGATTCCGGGCATCCTCGATCAGGAGATTTATGATGATATTACAATTGTGACAGACGAGGAAGCCCTTCAGACAGCCAGAGAACTTGCGGCGAAAGAAGGACTGATGTGCGGGATCTCCAGTGGAACGAATGTGGCAGCAGCCCGCAGAATGGCAGCACAGCTTGGAAAAGGAAAAACTGTGGTAACGATCCTCCCTGACACGGCAGAACGGTACTTCTCCACGCCGCTGTTTGAAGCATAGGAAAGCCGGATAAAGTATCTTTTTCTTGCAAAATCATGCCATCTGTTATATGATGTGTGTAACAAACGAAAGAAAAGGGTGGAGCGTTTATGAAAGAAATCATGATAGAGATTGATTTTAACAGTGATGAAGCGATCTACATGCAGCTGCGCAACCAGATCATTATGGGGATCGCACTTTCCGCGATTCAGGATGGAGACACGCTCCCATCGGTGCGAAAACTCTCCGAGCAGATCGGCGTGAATATGCACACGGTCAATAAGGCTTATACCGTACTGAAGCAGGAGGGATTCATACAGCTTGACAGAAGGAGGGGAGCTGTGATTGCGGTCAGTGAGGATAAACTTCACGCGCTGGAAGATATGAAGAGGCAGCTCCGTATGGTCCTTGCAAGAGGATACTGTAAAAATATTACGCGGGAAGAAGTACACGAGCTGGTGGACGAGATTTTCCACGAATACGAGACAGAGTAAATCAGATCAGGAGGATAGGCATGGAGAACAGATATACAAGGCAGGCCCAGGAAGCACTGGATGCGGCCGGAAACTACGCGAAGGATTTCAAGAATCCGTACATCGGGACAGAGCATCTGCTTCTGGGGCTGAAATCTGTCTATTCCGGAGTGGCAGGGCAGGTACTGGATATGAACGGCCTGAAAGAGGATGAAGTGGTGAAAGTCGTGGGAGAACTGGTGTCCACGGTAGGGGAAGAGACCTTTTCGGGGACACCGGAAGAAAGCCCGAGACTGAAATTCATACTGGAGGAAAGCCGGAAGATCGCGGAGCGTTTCCGTATGGAAGAAATTGGAACGGAGCATATGCTTCTGGCAATTATTCAGGATACTGACTGCGTGGCGGCAAGGATTCTCATCACTTTGAATTTAAATCTTCAGAAGGTGATGCAGGACTGCCTCACTGCTATCGGAGAAAATCCAAAAGCATTTGCCGAAAAAAATGAAGGCGCTGCAAAAGGCGCAGTTCTGGAACAGTACTGCACCGACCTGACAGCCCTTGCGGAAGATGGAAGGCTGGATCCGGTGGTCGGCCGTGAGGAAGAGATGCAGAGACTGATGCAGATCTTAAGCCGCAGAACAAAGAACAATCCGTGCATGGTCGGTGAGCCGGGTGTAGGAAAGACGGCAATTATCGAAGGCATTGCACAGCGGATCGCCAAAGAGGCGGTCCCGGAAAAAATGAGAGAAAAAAGAGTACTGTCACTGGATCTGGCGGCTCTGATTGCCGGCTCCAAATACCGGGGAGAGTTTGAAGAGCGGATGAAACGACTGGTCAATGAAGTGAAGGCGGACGGAAACATTATCCTGTTCCTGGATGAGATTCATACGGTAGTCGGCGCAGGCGGCGCGGAAGGCGCCATGGATGCGTCCAATATTTTAAAACCGTCTCTGGCAAGAGGGGAGATCCAGCTGATCGGGGCAACAACGATCACGGAATACCGGAAATACATTGAAAAAGATGCCGCGCTTGAGAGACGATTCCAGCCGGTCATGGTAGAAGAACCGTCCAAAGAAGAGACTGTTCGGATTCTGGAGGGAATCCGTGAGAAATATGAAGCACATCATAAGATTGCAATCAGCCAGGAGGCGCTTGAGGAGGCAGTGGTACTCTCTGACCGTTATATCAGCGACCGATTCCTGCCGGATAAGGCGATTGACGTTCTGGATGAAGCCTGCTCCAAAGCAGCGCTTCGCGGCTTCAAAGTACCGGAGAACATTGAGCAGATGGAACAGCTGGTAAGGAATCTGGATCAGGATCTGGAAGCATCCATCAAAGAAGGGCGTATGGAAGAGGCATCACTTCTTGTGAAGGAGAAAAAGGCAACCAGTGAGAAACTTCGTCAGGCCAAAGGAAGACTGAACCGGAAACAGAAGAATTCCCGGATTGTCCTGACAGAAGGGGATATCGCGGAAGTTGTGGCAGAATGGACAAAGATTCCGGTGCAGAAGCTTGCCCAGTCAGAGACAGAGCGTCTCAGAAAACTGGAGAAGACATTGCACAAACGAGTGATCGGCCAGGAGGATGCGGTGAGTGCGGTAGCAAGAGCAGTAAAAAGAGGCCGGGTCGGCCTCAAAGATCCGACCAGACCGGTAGGCTCATTCCTCTTCCTTGGACCGACAGGAGTCGGAAAGACCGAGCTTTCCAAGGCACTGGCTGAGGCACTGTTCGGGGACGAAGAGTCCATGATCCGGATCGACATGTCCGAATACATGGAAAAACACAGCGTATCCAAGCTGATCGGCTCCCCTCCGGGATATGTAGGACATGAGGACGGCGGACAGCTCAGCGAAAAAGTCAGACGGCATCCATATTCTGTGGTACTCTTTGATGAGATCGAGAAAGCGCATCCGGATGTATTCAATATCCTGCTTCAGGTGCTGGATGACGGACATATCACAGATTCTCAGGGAAGAAAAGTAGACTTCAGAAACACGGTCATTATTATGACCTCCAATGCGGGCGCACAGTCCATCGTGGATGCAAAACGTCTCGGATTCAATGCCGTGCAGGACGAAAAAGAAGACTATAAAAAGATGCAGAGCAATGTAATGGATGAAGTGAAACGGATCTTCCGGCCGGAGTTTTTAAACCGGATCGATGAGATCATTGTGTTCCATGCCCTGACAGAAAAAGAACTGGAAAAGATTGTAGGACTGTTATGCCAGGATCTTGTCAGAAGGGCAAAGGAACAGCTGGATATTACACTGAAAATCCGAAGCTCTGTGAAAAAGAAGATTGCCGAAGCCGGAAATGACCGGAAATACGGAGCAAGACCGTTGAAACGTGCTCTGCAGACACAACTGGAAGATCCGCTGACAGAAGCGATACTGAATGGAGAGATCAAGCGGGGCGATCTGGTAGAAGCAGGAGTTTCTAAAAAAGAGATAAAATTTACAGTGAAAGAGACAAAGAACTAGAAAAAAAGAGCCGTTTATTATATAATGAGACTACGGTAAATATAAGATACGACCAGGAGGAAAAAGACATGACAGCAGTCAAAGAGTTACTGAGGGCGAATGAGGATGGAACGATCAGCTTCGGCGATTATACCTTACCTTCCAAGACGAAGAAAGAAGGATTCGAGTTTGAGGGAGATATCTATAAGGTGAAGACCTTTTCAGAGATCACAAAGCTTGAGAAAAATGGCATGTTCGTTTACGAATCGGTCCCAGGAACTGCAGTAGAAGGATTCCGCGCGGAGGAAAGCGGAGTATCTTTTCAGGTGAGCGGTAAAGAGGATGCTCAGTTTACACTGGAACTGGAGGCGGACAGCGAATACACTGTATATCTGGATGATGTGAACGCAGGGAAGATGAAGACAAACCTGAGTGGAAAATTAAGTGTCAGTGCAGAGCTGCAGCCGGATCAGACTGTTTGTGTGAGAATCATAAAAGCATAACTGGACAGGCAAAATGCTGCAAAGACCGGAAGATGGCTTTGCAGCATTTTTTTATTCTATCAGGAAAGTATATTGGACTTACTTCAGGTATTATCAGAGAGAAATTCAGTCAGGAAAGAGGAAAATCAGAATGGCAAAGACAAAAAAGACGGTATTTTTCTGTCAGAATTGCGGGCACGAGGAGGCAAAATGGCTTGGGCAGTGTCCCGCATGCAAGGAATGGAATACATTTGTAGAAGAAAAGAAAATCCCGGAAAAGGGCAGTATGACCAGAGACCGGGAAAAAGCAGAGCCGGTTTCCCTCTCACAGATAGAAACAAAAGGGGAGGACAGAATCCGGACAGAGATGGAAGAACTGGACCGTGTACTTGGTGGAGGGATTGTCAAAGGCTCTCTCGTTTTGGTGGGCGGGGATCCGGGAATCGGAAAGTCCACGCTGCTTTTGCAGATGTGCCGGATTCTGGGAGATAAGAAAGAAGATATCATTTATATTTCCGGAGAAGAATCTGCAAGGCAGATCAAACTTCGGGCAGACCGGATGGGAGATTTCAGTGACCGGATTACCCTTTTGTGTGAAACAAATCTGGAAACAATCGAGGAAGTGATTCAGAGGAAAAAACCGGATGTGGCAGTGATCGATTCTATCCAGACGATGTACAGCGAGGAGATTGGTTCTGCGCCGGGAAGTGTTTCGCAGGTACGGGAGGCAACCAACACATTGATGCATCTGGCAAAAGGTATGGGAATTACGATCTTTATTGTCGGCCATGTGACAAAGGAAGGAACAGTGGCCGGTCCGAGAGTGCTGGAACATATGGTGGATACGGTTCTGTATTTTGAAGGAGACAGACATGCGTCCTACAGGATTCTGCGGGGAGTCAAAAACAGATTTGGTTCCACCAATGAGATCGGCGTCTTTGAAATGAGAGAGGACGGGCTTCACGAAGTCAAAAATCCGTCTGAATTTATGCTGAACGGCAGGCCGGAACAGGCGTCAGGTTCCATTGTAGCATGCTCCATGGAAGGAACAAGGCCGATTCTTCTGGAAATTCAGGCGCTGGTCTGCCGGACAAACTTTGGTATGCCGAGAAGAACGGCAGCGGGCACAGATTATAATCGTGTAAATCTGCTGATGGCAGTACTGGAAAAACGGCTTGGCATGGCTCTGGGAGACTGCGATGCTTATGTGAATATTGCAGGTGGAATCCGGATGAATGAACCTGCCATTGATCTTGGTATTGTTCTGGCACTTGTATCCAGTTATCAGAATAAAGTCACAGATCCGCATATGATTGTGTTTGGAGAAGTCGGATTAAGCGGGGAAGTCCGTGCGGTCAGCATGCCAAAGCAAAGAGTTCTGGAAGCGAAAAAACTTGGATTTCAGACCTGTATGCTGCCGGCTGTTTCCATGGACAGCGTTGGCAAGGTTGAAGGGATGAGGTTGATCGGGGTAAAAAATGTCGGCGAAGCAATTCAATATTTATAAAGGGGTGACAAATTCTCATATTATTTGCCGGAATCACGTCTTTTCTTTTGGCAGCAGGAACCAGGAAATACTTTGGAAGCCTGAGATCACAGCCGCGCTGAAAAGCGCGGCGAAACAGGTAAAAAAAGCAGAAAAAACCAAAGTGCGAAAAAAGATAGAAAAAGTCAAAAAAAGTTGTTGACATTTATAAGCCTGGATGATAATATATAACACGTTCCGCTG
>ERZ1643247.61-NODE-61-length-144356-cov-50.367191_pt1 | contig 144356 bp, 136 predicted proteins | sample MGYA00579264_ERZ1643247 | MGnify/ENA primary metagenome ERZ1643247 (study PRJEB29033, sample SAMEA4952262) | chicken gut metagenome | biome: Broiler Chicken; feature: Gastrointestinal Tract; material: Caecum | place: Ireland | collected 2018 | study: Broiler... | reverse complement strand
GAAAACGCTGGAAACACCAGTGTTTTCAAGGGGTATAGAAATTTTAACTGAGAAAGGACTTTTTGTCTTTGTAAAAGTCGGAAAAGGATTTGCATCTGCGTCGATTTTCTGATAAAATGAAAATTGTTTATGCGCTGTGTTTCTCCGTTGTGTGCAGTACGTATCCCGGACGGAACACCGGCGCTTTGTCAAACTTTTATTGAGCCATTGTCTTAGGAGGATTCATCCCATGTAAATCACACGCCGCTGCTTTCAACACTTTCAGTTTGTATGATGCGGGTTATTCCCGCGGATGGGAGGATTCACTGACTTTATGGATTATAAACAGGAAATCGAACGCCGCCGCACCTTTGCGATCATCTCGCACCCGGACGCCGGCAAAACGACATTGACAGAAAAACTTCTCCTGTACGGAGGGGCTATCCAGCAAGCCGGCATGGTCAAAGGCAAGCGCCACATGCGCCACGCGGTCTCGGACTGGATGGAAATCGAAAAGCAGCGCGGGATCTCCGTGACCTCTTCCGTCATGCAGTTTGAATATGACAATTACTGCATCAATATTCTGGATACCCCGGGCCATGAGGACTTTTCCGAGGACACGTACCGTACGCTGATGGCCGCCGACAGTGCCGTGATGGTCATTGACGCGGGCAAAGGCGTGGAAAAGCAGACACGCAAGCTATTTAAAGTCTGCACGCTGCGGCATATCCCGATCTTCACGTTTATCAACAAAATGGATCGCGACGCGCGCAGCCCCTATGACCTGATGGATGAAATCGAGTACGAGCTGGGCATTAAAACGTACGCGGTCAACTGGCCCATTGGGTCCGGGCGTGATTTTAAAGGCGTATATGACCGCGCAAGCCAGAAAATTCTGACCTTTACCGCAGAAGAAACGGCAAACGGCGCCCATCAGGTTGCCGAAGCTGCGAACGATTTGGAAGACGCCTCGTTAAAGGAACTGCTCGGCGAAGATTTGTGGCAGACGCTGCGCGACGATGTGGAGCTGTTAGACGGCGCCGGCGAGGACTTTTCGCTGGATGATGTGCGGGCCGGGAAACTGAGCCCCGTCTTCTTTGGCTCCGCTTTGACAAATTTTGGTGTGGAGCCGTTTTTGCAGGAATTCCTGAAAATGACGACGCCGCCTCTGCCGCGCGAATCCGACGGCGGCCTCATCGACCCGATGGATCCGAACTTCTCCGCGTTCGTCTTTAAAATCCAGGCAAACATGAACAAGGCACACCGCGACCGCGTGGCGTTCATGCGCATTTGTTCTGGCGAGTTCGACCGCGGCATGGAAGTGCTGCACGTGCAGGGGGGACGCAAGATGCGTCTGATGCAGCCGCAGCAGATCATGGCGGAGCAGCGTGAAGTCATCGATCACGCCTACGCCGGTGACATCATCGGTGTGTTCGACCCGGGCGTCTTTTCGATTGGCGATACCCTGTGCGCGCCCGGAAAGAAATTTCAGTTTGGCGGCATCCCGACGTTCGCGCCGGAACACTTTATGCGTGTGTCTCCAAAAGATACGATGAAGCGCAAGCAGTTTGTCAAGGGCATTACGCAGATTGCGCAGGAAGGTGCGATTCAGATTTTCCAGGAACTGAACGGCGGCATGGAGGACGTGATTGTCGGCGTCGTCGGTGTGCTGCAGTTTGACGTGCTGGAATACCGCCTGAAAAATGAGTACAACGTCGATATCCGCATGGAAGGGCTTCCCTACCAATTCATCCGGTGGATTGAAAACGAAGAAATCGACCCGAAAAAGCTCGATTTGACGAGCGATACGCGCCGGATTCAGGACCTCAAGGGCAACTACCTGCTGCTCTTTGCGAGCGAATGGAACATCACGTGGGCACTCGAGCATAATCCGGACCTGCGTTTGAGTGAATTTGGCGGGGCAAGCGTATAAAAAATTCGACTTCGCAATTACACTTCATCATAAACGAAAAAAGGGGTGTCCCGTAATGGGACGCCCCTTTTTTGTGGAAACCCACTCAACAAAGATTGCAGTGCATATTGCGATAAAAGAAAGGATGACTCTTATAATCGTAAGGAAGCATCAGGTAAGCTGAATGTACGCGCGGTTAAGCTCGATATACTGTCCCGCCTTGAGCGTAACCTGCGTGCTGCCTGTGAAGGTCTGAGAGAACACAGGTTCATTGTCGGTGGTAAAGTCGGACGAATCATAAATGTTGACTGTTGATTCTTCAACCACCGAGCCGTCGCTGTACGGCGTCGAATCATGCATAACGGTATACGTTCCCGGCGCCAAATCAAAGCCGCACTTATATTGCAGAGCCTGATAACTGCTGCCAATACCAAGCTGTCCCTGATCGTTTGGCAATGCACGCACAGAATTCTGGACAGCTACCATTGCGCCGGACTGGAGCGTCACAGACTGCCCATCATGAACGGTCGTATAGAATCGAGCGTCTTTCCCATAGGACAACTGATACGTTAAACGCGAGCCGTCTGCATCATCCACTTCAAAATACGTATCATAGGTTGGCGCAATTGGAAAGATTACATATTCACCGGCCGGGATGTCTTTGCCAACCTCATACGTTTTCGCGTATTCCATGTTGAGCGATCCGCTTGTGCCCATATCCGGCCCAATATACGGAATCGCGGCGACCGCATGTTTGACAGACGGCTGGCCGGGAAGCGTCGTGTAGATGCCGGCGGCCTGCCCCTCTTCGCCGGTCGCGAGGACTTTGAAGTAATACACGTCGTTGCCGTTTTCCGTGACCTTGCGCACCTCGCGCGTCTGGAACGCCGCGCCGTTGCCCATCACGATGTTCGGGTTCGCGTGGGTGCCGTGCACGGTCATTTTGAACGTGTACGTCTTGCCCTGCTCGACTAGGAAATTCATCGTCGTGTCGCTTTCGACATACGGCGCCGGTGTGTCGGCTGCGGCCGCTCCCAACGGCATTGCACCCACCATGACGGCCGCTGCCAGAATGGAGGCAAACAGCGCTTTCTTTTTCGGTTTCATTCTTCACAACCCCCTTGCCGGGACTTCACTGCCCGGAATTTTTTGGAGAATTTTCTTGGTTCTCCTCCCTTATTGTATCATATTTTCTTGGTGTTGCAATACAAAAACCAGATAATCTTTTACATTTTTTCTGAATATTTTTTATTTTATTCTTACAAATATTCTCATAAAGTCACGCTGCCACCCTCCAAACAAAACACCCCCACAACGCTGCCGCGCCATGGGGGAGTTTTGCGTTCTTTGCGAACCGGAAGAACTGCAGGGAAAAGCCATTCGAACAAATTAATCGGCACACTTAAGGTCCGCATAAATGAGTGGTGGGCCATCAGGGATTCGAACCCCGGACCGACCGGTTATGAGCCGGCTGCTCTGACCAGCTGCGCTAATGGCCCGCTTTGAAAGTCCAGTTAAAAAGTATAACACAATTTTCCCAATCGCGCAAGCTGTCCTGCGCAGAACCCGGAAAGTGAGGATTTGACTTTTCGCTGTGGAGTTTTTATACTTATTCTTATGTGGAAGACCCACGCAGGAGGAATCTCTCATGGAAGAATATGTTTTGGGATACGATGTTGGGACAACGGGGACAAAAGTCCTGCTGGTAGACCTGCATGGAACCATTTTGGGGAGCGCCTATCAGGGATACCCCACCCAACGGCCTTCTGCACTGGCCGCCGAGCAGGACCTTGAAAGCGTATGGCAGGCCGGAAAAACGTGTATTCAACGCTTGACCGCCCGGTTTCCCGCTGAAAGCAAACAGATTCGGGCAATCGGGTTTTCCGGACAGATGCACGGCCTTGCGGCGGTAGATCAGGCAGGGGCGCCGGTCGGGAACCTGATTCTCTGGGCAGACCGGCGTTCACAGGAAGTCATCGAATCTGCCTGCCAAAAAATTGGAAAGGAAACGATTTGCGAGGAAACCGGGAACGCATGGTCTACCGGGTTTCTGGCGCCTTCCCTTTTGTGGCTCCAAACGCAGGACCCTGCCCGCTATGCGCGCATCGCAAACGTGATGCTGCCGAAGGACTACATTCGCTACCGCATGACCGGAGAAATCGCAACGGACCGCAGTGACGCGTCGGCAAGCGGCGCGTTTCAGATGGCGAAAGGGACGTGGGCCATCCGGCTGCTCGACGCACTCGGCCTTGATGCTTCGCTTTTTCCCGCTATCCATTCCTCATTGGAGATTGCGGCGCCTATCCGGAAGGCGTGTGCGGAAGAGCTGGGACTGCCGGCCGATGTCCGGCTCATTTATGGCGGCGGCGATTCGATGATGCAGGCAATCGGCAACGGCATGGCCAAACCGGGGAGTCTTTCATGCAACCTGGGAACCGCCGGACAGGTTGCCGTTGTCGTCCCCACGCCGGTGCATGACCCCCGGTTTCGCACGAATACGTTCTGCCACGTGGAAGACGGCCTGTGGCTTTTGCAGGGTTCTTCCCTGAACGGCGGTGTCGCGCTGAAATGGCTCAAGGATGCGCTGCTGCATTTGGACAGCTACGAAACGCTCGACCGGGAAGCGGCGTGCGCGCCGGCCGGCAGTGACGGGCTATTGTTTCTGCCCTACCTCAACGGGGAACGCTGCCCGGTACAGGACCCCAACGCATGCGGCCTGTATTGGGGGCTGCGCCTTCACCATACACGGGCGCATCTGATCCGCAGCACAATGGAAGGCATCCTGTTTGGCCTTTATCAATCCGCGCTCCTCTTCCAGGAGATGGGTATTTCCTGGGAAAAGGTCATTGCCTCCGGCGGCGGGGCGCGCAGCCCCCTGCTCCGGCAAATCCAGGCGGATCTGTTTAACCAACCGGTTTACGTATGCAAAGAACAGGAACAGGCCGGCTTTGGGGCAGCTTTATGCGCAATGGTGGGGATTCACGCCTACCCGGATCTTGCGGCGGCGTGCCAAGCCCTTGTGCGCTGGGAAACGCCTCAAACGGTTCCGATTGCAGAAAATGTCGCCGTGTACCGCGAACGTTTAAAGGCTTTCGCGGCCTTATATCCACACAACCAGACGCTTTTTAAAGATTGATTGCCTTTTGGCTTTTTAGGAGGAATGACAACCATGGCAGCTATTTATAAGAGTTTAACGGAATTGGTCGGCCACACGCCGCTTTTGGAGCTCACAAATTATGAACGCGTACACGGACTTTCCGCGCGTATTGTGGCAAAGCTGGAATATCTCAATCCGGCCGGCAGCGTAAAGGACCGGGTGGCCGTCGCGATGATTGAGGATGCGGAAAAATCCGGTAAATTAAAGCCCAATTCCGTTATGATTGAGCCGACCTCCGGTAACACCGGCATCGGCCTTGCCAGCGTGGCAGCCGCGCGCGGCTACCGCATGATTTTGACGATGCCGGAAACGATGAGCGTGGAGCGGCGCAACCTGTTAAAAGCATACGGCGCAGAGCTTGTGCTGACCGACGGTGCCGCAGGCATGCGGGGCGCCATTGAAAAGGCCGAGGAACTGGCACAGGAGATTCCGAACAGTTTCATTCCCGGCCAGTTTACAAATCCGGCCAATCCCGCTGCCCATAAAGCAACCACCGGCCCGGAAATTTGGGAGGACACGGACGGCAAAGTGGATCTATTTGTGGCGGGCGTCGGAACCGGCGGTACGATTTCCGGCGTTGGCGCCTATCTCAAAGAGCAAAACCCGAATGTGCGGATCGTTGCCGTTGAACCGGCCTCTTCCGCCGTGCTCAGCGGCGGCCGTCCCGGGCCGCACGAACTGCAGGGGCTGGGCGCCGGGTTTGTACCGGAAATCCTGGACACTTCGGTCTACGACGAAGTCATGCCCGTTGAAAATGAGGCGGCGTTCGTCGTGGGACGCGAACTGGCGCGGGAAGAAGGCCTGCTTGTGGGAATTTCCTCCGGTGCCGCCGTATGGGCTGCGACCAAACTGGCAAAGCGTCCGGAAAACCAGGGAAAGATGATCGTCGTGCTGCTGCCGGACACGGGCGACCGCTATCTTTCGACGCCGTTGTTTCAGGACTAAGCCATAAAAATTTACAAAAGCAAAAGGCGGCCGCTTGTGGCGGCTGCTTTTTCCTTCCCAGGAGGGTTTTATGCATCCGATTGTTGAAAAATTTGGCCAGGTGGTAGACGGCCTTCTGCCGAACCATCCAAACGGCGCCCGCCGCCTTTTGACGACTGGATTCCGTTTAAACGGCTTTGCGGGCCGGCACTTTGTCAAAAAGACATCCCCTGCGCGCCGGGCCTTTGCCGATGTGAGCAACCGAACCATTCTGCGGCCGTTTTCCGTGCCGCAAAAAAGCGCTATGGTCAGTTTATTTACGCCGTGCGAACTTTTGCAGGCATTTGACCTCTCCCCGATGTTCCCGGAAGGGCTTTCCTGCTACCTCTCCGGCGCGGGCGCCGAACGCGGCTTTATCGAAGCGGCGGAAAATGCCGGCGTACCGGAAACGTTCTGCTCTTACCACAAGATTATTCTTGGGGCGGCTTACACGGGCGTTCTGCCGCGGCCGCGCTTTATTTACAATACAAGTCTCGCCTGCGACGCGAATACGCTGACATTCCGCCGCTTAGCCGAATTTTACGATGTGCCGCACTTCGTACTCGATGTGCCCTTTGCCTGCACGCCCGAAACGATCGAGGAATTGGCCGGGCAATTGCAGGAAATCGCACAGAAGATTTCTGCCCTGCTGGGCCAGCCGCTGCCGATAGAGGCGCTTCGCGCCGCCGTTCAGCGCAGCGAGGAAACGCTGCGGACCTATCGGGAATACCTCGCGCTGCGCGCCCAAAAAAGCATGCCGGATGAAATGACGTCTGAAATGTATGCCATTTTTGCGCTGCACCCACTGCTTGGCAGTGTAGCTTCCTTAGAATTTGCCAGGGCCTTAAAAGAGGAGGCGCGCCAGGCGCCGCCACGCGGGCAGGAAACGCGCCTGCTCTGGGTGCACACCATGCCAAACCTCGACAATGCTATGATTCAGCTATTGGACTTTTCAAAGACCTGCCAGATCATAAGCTGTGACCTCTGTTTCGATGAACCGGTGCTTCCCGTTGAGATGGACGCAGACCTGTGGCGCCTCCTTGCAAGGCGGCTTATTGAAAATCACGTCAACGGCCCCGCGCAGCGGCGCATCAACGCGGTTCTCCGGCAGGCGCAGGCAATGGATGCAGACGGCGTTGTCTGGTTCTGCCACTGGGGCTGCCGCGAGACATGCGGGGCGGGCGCATTGGCCAAATCCCAACTGGAACAGGCGGGATTTCCGACGCTGCTGCTCGACGGAGACGGCTGTGACCGCGCCAACTGCGCACCCGGCCAAATGACCACCCGCATGCAGGCATTTTTAGAATTGCTGGAGGGAAAACACTCATGATGGAATACGCATGCCGTTATGCGCCTGTTGAGCTGTTCGCAGGATTTCAGGAACCGGTTGTACTGCAAAATCCAGGCGGTTCAAACCTCGACGCCGCCGACCAGCTTTCCCATCGGAATCTGTGCAGCTTTTCCCGCGCACTGCTGGAAACGGTGCTGCAAACGAAAAGCCATTTTCTGTTTACGAATTGCTGCGATTCGATGCGCCGTACCTGCGATGTCCTGCAGGCGCGGGCAAACGGACGCTTCTTTTATCTTCTGGATCTGCCGCGCACGGATGGCCCCTGTGCCCGTGAGCGGTATGCCAACGCCATGCGGCAATTGATCGAGGCGTTTTCCGCTTACTGCGGACGCCCCTTTGACCTAAACGCCTGCTTGAAGGCTTTTAAGCCGTCAGCGCCGCATCCTGCGGGGGATTATTTTGCGCTATTGGGGGCGCGGGCCAGTGAGGGCTTGCTGTCGATGCTCAACGGCATGCTGCCGCTTCCTGTGCAAAACGAAACCTGCACCGGCACACGGCGGCTGCCGATGCCGCCGGAAGGGCTCTCGCTTCCCGATTTTCTCGATTGGTACGCGGGAGCGCTTCTCTCGCAGATTCCCTGCATGCGCATGCTCGACGTCGGCGCGCGCCGGCAGCTTTACGAGGACCCGAACTGCCGCGGCATTCTCTATCACACCGTAAAATTCTGCGACTTTTACGAGTTCGAATTTGCAAAGCTGCAAAAAGAAACAAAGCTGCCGCTTTTAAAACTAGAAACCGACGGCACGCTCGGCGCGGAAGGCCAGCTGCGCACACGAGTGGAAGCGTTTGCGGAGTCGCTGCCGCAAACGAAGCGCCGTGCAACGCCTTCCCCCTCCCTGCCCAAAACGAAGGACAAGCAGTTTTTTGCAGGCATTGACAGCGGCTCTACAAGCACAAACGTCGTCATTCTCGATGCACAGCAGAAAATCGTTGGCAGTGCAATCGTTCCGACCGGCGCAAAAGCGGCGGAAAGCGCGAAAAAGGCGTTGGAAACAGCACTTGCCCACGCGCATCTGACGCAGGAAGACCTTTCGCAGACCGTCACGACCGGCTACGGGCGCGCTTACCTTGGGACCTCCGGCCATGAAGTCACGGAAATTACGTGCCATGCGCGCGGGGCACGGTATTTGGACCCGCACGTGCGCACGATTCTCGACATTGGCGGCCAGGACAGCAAAGCAATCCGCCTGGATGAGGCCGGCCATGTGCAGAGCTTTGTGATGAACGATAAATGTGCAGCCGGCACCGGGCGTTTTCTCGAAATGATGGCCCGCACGCTCGGCCTTTCCCTCGACGAACTGAGCACACTCGGGCAGCACTGGAAAGAAGATTTGACCATCACCAGCATGTGCACCGTATTCGCGGAAAGCGAAGTGGTCTCCCTCGTCGCACAAAACAAGCGCACGGAGGACATCCTGCATGGGCTTTACAAAGCCGTCGCCAGCAAAGCGGTCTCCCTGTTAATGCGTGTGGACCCGAAAGCTCCCTTTCTCATGACCGGTGGCGTCGCCTCCAATGCGGGCGTCGTACGGGCCGTGGAGGAAAAGCTCGGCGCCCCACTCGAGGTTTTCCCAGAGCATCAGCTCTGCGGTGCGCTCGGCGCCGCGCTGCTCGCGATGGAAGGATAAAAATAAACGGCACCGGCCTGCTGCAAAGGATTGCAGAAACCGGTGCCCTATTTTCTTTTGAAATTTGAATGGAATCGCAGCAGCCGCGCCCTTTATGAACCGTTCAGCCCGCATTCCCGATAGAGCGCTTCGATGCAGGGGGCTTTATAGGCCATATACTTGTCTATATCTTCCGGAAAGAGCGCAGCCGCTTTTTCCTTGACCGCACTGTACCTTTTGACCGCTTCGGGGTGCGTTCGCAGGAAATTCCGAAAGGTGAGATGCCGGTACAGTTCTTCCGAATCCTGCGGACACACATACAGATGATGCGTCTGCAAATGCGGTTTTCCCTCATAGCGGAAGGCTTCCCTGCCCTCGATGCCAAGGTTTCCTTCGTGGAAATATCCGATTTTTGCTAGCCGATCAGCGACACAGGAAAAAACAGAATTGTCTTTGATGACAACGTCGAGATCAATGCACGGTTTTGCGGAAAGGCCTTCTACAGACGTACTGCCCACATGCTCGACGCCGAGAATCCAATCGCCGGCCGCGGCTTCGATTTCTTTTCGAATCGCTTCAAAATCCGCTTTCCATTTTGGATCATATGGCAGCACCACAACATGGGTCGTACGCATCCTGAACCTCCACACAAGCGGGGACTTACACGCCATTCAAACGTCGGCCCGTCACCTGATGATAAATGGCGGGAACGGCTTTGCACACGGCAAAGAGCATCGCCACTTCAAAGGGCAGCAGAATCAGATTTTTTAAAACACTCACCGGGAAAAGCGCCCAGAAACCCTGGCCATAATAAACGACCTTCCAGAGGACATTCAAACCTAAATTGCAGAGGACGGTCACAAGTGCCTTTGCCAGCAGCACGCGGGGCAGGCGGACAGGCCGTTCGTAGAGCACAAGCCCATAAAGCAGGCCGCCCACCACGGCCGTCACGGCAAAGCCCGGAAAATAGGCGCCGACCGGATGCAGAAGGTAGCTCAAAAAGTCGCCGAGCCCCGCCGTTACCATCGCGAGAACGGGACCAAACAGCAGCGCGGTCAAAGCGGTCGCCAAAAAGCCGAAGGTGATGCGTGACTCCGGTGTTACGTAAATGCCCACGCCGCCGAGCACGACTTTCAGCGCGAGCAGCAGCGCGGCGATGACGAGATTTGTAAACTGGCCGGACGCGGCCACCGAATCGCGCAGACGCACACGCCACGTGAGACGAACAGGGGTTTGCATGAAAAAAGCCTCCTTGCCTGAACGTGCAGCACGCAGAGGCACCGGGAAACGGCTGGTGCCGAGTTGCTGCAGCCAAAGGACAAGAGGCATGCAGCAGCGGGATGCGGGCGCTGCACCGCAAGCGGAAAACCGCTTTTCGTCCCATCGACAACTCCCCGTCCGACAGGCACTTCACGCGCAGCCCCCTACTCTGCTGGGCTGTATTCAGATGTTTTGTACTACGATACCACAGTTTGCGGCAAAACGCAACCGGATTCTTTCTGAACCGGCAGGGGCTTCGGCCGGCTTTGAAAAACAGACATTGCAAATGGCGTGTGCATTTTATAAAATAAAAAGAAAAGCGCCCGGTGCCCCGCCATGGAGACGCAGCGGACCCCGGCGCGTTTTCGTTCTATACCGTTCAAACAATCATGCAAAGCAGGAGGAACCTATGCTTCATATTGGATGCCACCTCTCGTCGTCGGGAGGATATTTACAGATGGGAAAGACTGCGCTGTCAATCGGCGCGGATACCTTTCAATTTTTCACACGCAATCCGCGCGGCAGCCGCGTAAAACCGTTTGACGCGGAAGATGCCGCCGCTCTGGAATCGCTTTTGACGGCACATGCGTTTGCGCCGATTGTGGCCCACGCGCCGTACACCTTAAATCCCTGCTCCGCTAAGCCGTCTGTGCGCGAATTCGCAGAACAAGCGATGGCGGAAGACTTAGACCGTTTAGCGCATCTGCCGCACGCGTACTACAATTTTCATCCCGGCAGCCACACCGGCCAGGGGAAAGAGACCGGTATCGCGCAAATTGCGCAGCTTTTAGACACCGTTCAGACGCCGGAACGTCCGACGGTCATCTTGCTGGAAACCATGGCGGGCAAAGGCACGGAAATGGGCTCGACTTTTGAAGAGCTGCGCGCCATCCTGGACCGCGTCCAGGACGCAAGCCGGCTCGGCGTCTGCCTGGATACCTGTCACGTTTTCGACGCGGGCTACCAGATTGCCGACGCCCTGGACGACGTGCTCACACAGTTCGACCGCATCATCGGCTTAGAGCGGCTGAAAGCCATTCATCTAAACGACACAAAGAACCCGTTTGCAAGCCACAAGGACCGCCACGAAAAGATTGGCGAAGGTTATCTGGGGCTGCCCGCCATCCGGCACATCGTTACGCATCCAGCATTAAAAGATCTGCCGTTTATCCTGGAAACGCCAAACGATCTTACCGGATATAAACGAGAAATTGAACTGCTGCGGCAGGAGGCCCTTTCCGCGCAAAGCCACTAAGAAGCCTTTCAAACGCGACCGTGTTTCGATTGATTCTTTACAAGCAAACGCAAAAGTTGTATAATGAGGGCGAAAATTCAGGGATTATAGATATATTTTGTCCTGTATTTGGAAGGATGACAGAAAGTGAAAAAAATTCGAAAAAATCGCTTGCAGGCTGTCTGTGCAAATATGCACGAATTGGGGCTTCCGCAGATCTTGGTGACGGACACCTCGTCGGTCTATTACTTGACCGGCGAATGGGTTGTGCCGATGGAACGCATGCTTGCACTGCTGATTAAAGAGGACGGCACGTGCCTGCGGTTCGGAAACGCACTGTTCGGTTTGCAGCCGATGGACGGGGCACAGTTATTCGTCCATACGGATGCGGATGATCCGCTGCGCGATCTGGTCAAAGCCCTCTCGCCCGGTGTTCTGGGCATCGATAAAACATGGGCCAGCCGTTTCCTGATTCCGCTGATGGAAAAGCGCCCGGACGTGCAGATAAAGCTCGGCAGTGCGCCGGTAGACCTCGCGCGCATGTGCAAAGACGCCGAGGAAATCGCGGCTTTGCGGCGTGCTTCCCAATGCAACGACGCGGTCATGCAGGCATCGATCCAAAAAATCCGCGGCGGCATGACGGAAACGGAACTTTCTGCCGTCGTGGAACAAGAGTATCTTCGCCACGGCGCACAGCGTCCGCCGGAGGGACTGATCACCTCATTCGGTGAAAATGGTGCCGACCCGCATCACAGCCCAGCCGACGACGTCCGGCTCCAACATGGGGACAGCATCGTGATGGACATCTATACGACGATGGACCGTTACTGGTGTGACATGACCCGCACGGTCTTCTTTGGGGAAGTCAGCGACGAACAGCGGCGCGTCTATGACCTGGTGCGTGCGGCCAATGAAGCAGCGGAAGCGATGATCCGTCCCGGCATCCCGATGTCCGACATTGATGCCGCCGCGCGCCGCGTCATCGAAGAGGGCGGTTATGGCCCGCAGTTTACGCACCGGCTTGGGCACGGTCTCGGGATTGACTGCCATGAGCCGCCGGATAACAGTGCATCGGATCACACCCTGACAAAGCCCGGCATGGTCTTCTCGGTGGAACCCGGGATTTATCTGCCTGGGAACTTCGGTGTTCGCATCGAGGACTTGGTTCTGGTAACAGAAACCGGCTGTGAAGTCTTAAATCATGCACCGAAGGATCTTCTGGTCGTCAAATAAACCGCATCCTTACGAACTGCCAAAACACAACCGTACGGCCAGCGGCGCTACAACCGCGGCGGTGAGCCCCCCGCACAGGGCGGCCGGCAGCGTATGGCGGGTCTTTTTCATCCGCACACAGCCAAAGTAAACCGTTACACAGTAAAGTGCCGTTTCGCTGGCTGCACACACAACGCTCGCCACCCGGCCGGTAAACGTATCGGGGCCGTACGTCTCTAATAGAGAGGCTAAAACGGCATTGGAGCCGCTGCCGGAAACGGGCTTCATCGCCAAAAGCGGTGCAACTGCTTCCGGGAGTCCCAATGCCTGCGTGAATGGTGCGACGGCTTTCGCAAAAAGCTCCAGCGCACCGGAGTCTTTGAGCATTTGCACAGCTACAAACAGTCCCAGCAGGGTCGGCAGCAGCGACGCGCAGGTGCGCATCCCGTCTTTGGCGCCGTCTGTAAAGGCGGAAAAGACCGGCACCTTTTTCAAAAGTCCAAATAGGAGGATGCCCACAACCGAAAGAAGCAGCGCCAAATTGCCGATCTTATCCATGGTGCCGGCCTCGATGTCCAAAACATTTGGCGATGCAAAGCGCCGCCAGCAGCCCGGCGCCGGCGGCGATCCAAACGGCCGGCACGATGTCAAACGGATGCGCCGCCCCCGCCTGGGCGCGCAGAGTGCCAATATAAGTTGGAACCAATTGCAAAGACGTGGTATTCAATACGACAAACAGCACCATTGCATCGCTGGCTTCGTTTCCATTCTCCTGCGCAGTCAATGCCTGCATTGCTTTCAGCCCGCACGGCGTGGCCGCATTGCCGAGGCCCAGAATATTGGCTGTCAAATTTAAACAAATTGCCTGCATGGCTTCAGAATCGCGTTTGACTTTTGGAAACAGCCGCTGCAGAACCGGCGCCCCGGCACGGGCCAGCACCTGCGTGAGTCCTCCGACTCGTGCAATCTCCAAAAGTCCACTCCAAAAACAAAGCATTCCCGCCGTACGAATGGTCAGCAAAATCGCATCATAAGTTCCCTGCAAAAATGCCTGTGGTAATAAAAGCGTTTTTCCCGTAAAAATAGAACAAATAAAACTGATAAAAAACAGGGCCGGCCAAATGGTGTTTAACATCGAATCATTCCTTTCGGGAATAGATATGCTTATGAATGTACGGAAATGCAAGAAAATTAAAAAATTTTTTAGTTTTTTGCTCAAAAAACGTTGACATTATACGTCTTACCCAGTATTATGTAGGTACAGGGACTTTTCGAACAAAAACCAACAAGAATCGTCACAAAGGAAGGATGAGCATCATGAAATCAACTGGGATCATGCGTAAAGTTGATGAATTAGGCCGCATCGTGCTGCCAAAAGAATTGCGCAAGGCGCTGGATATTAAAGAAAAGGATCCGTTGGAAATTTTTGTGGGCGAAAGCGGCGAAATTATTTTGCGTAAATACCAGCCGGCCTGTATCTTCTGCAATGGCATGGATGGAATTATTACATTTAAAGGGCACAATGTGTGCCACAATTGCATGGAGAAGATTGCCCGCCATCTGAACGACGACGATTAATCCGGAAAATGGTGCAGTGGATGTAAAGCGCCTTTTCACGGAAGTCTTCCAAAAGGTGCGCCGCACGCAATGAGACGGCACAGGTTGTTCGGTTGATGTTACGTACCTTTTCGCGTGCTTTGTAACGTTTCCAAGGTGGTGTGGTGAGGGACTTACTGCACCACCTTTTTTATTCGATAAATCCCTTATTTTTTTATTTATCAAGACAAAAAAGAAGTCAAATTTTTCTTAAAAAACGTCTTAAAAAGCCGAAAAAAACGCAGCGAAAAACGATCTCGTTTCGCTGCGTTTTTTTATTCTTTTTGAATCTCTTTTTACAAGTTTTTGCACGGAAAATATCACTGATTTTTTTGTGCTTTTAATCTCTCTAAAAACTCCTGCGGAGTGCTTCCGCTCTCCGTAATATACTTCAAAAGTTCCTGCACAATTTCTTGTTCACGGGAAGATTCAAGTTGTTTCCGTTGTTTGCGCAGGGCCGAAATTTGCTCCTTATGATCGGCAATTTGCTGATCGATCCAATCTAACCGTTCCTGGTAGGACATGTTTTCTTCCTTTTTCCTGCGTGGCATAGCAATCGCTCCTTTTCGTTGACTCCTTTTCTCTTGATCGATAGACAGGAAAGATAACGAACTAACCTCACAAAGATGCACCTTTCATGAAAGGGCCTTTTTGTTCGGCCTATTTTATTCAAAGTATACCCTATTTCAAGGAAAATGGCAATCGTTTTTTTGCATAACAAGAAATATTTTTGAATTTTTTTGTGGAAAAGCAAAAAGTACGCATTTCAACAACCTCAGCACGGCACTTTCACGCTTGCTCTGCGGGGTCTGGTACGGTTTGACGCGGGCGCAGCTGGGCCAATTCTCCTGCTCCCAAGAAGACGCCCCGCTGCACGCTTTGCGTGCCGAAACGGCCGCGAATCCCATCCAGGCAGGACTCCAATTCTTCCAGGCGTGCATTGCACCACCGATCGGCGAAAAGGCTCAGCTGCTCCTGGTTTGCCGGCAGAAGATGCGTCACGCAAACGCCGAAATTATTGATGGCTTTGCCTGCACCCCCTAAACACTGGTACATGGCAAAAGCGGCTTTGAAAAGCTCCTGCGAATCATTGGCCGGTGCCTGCAAGGGCATCTGCCGCACGCGCGTGCGCATATCGGACGCAAAGCGCAAGGAGATCTGTACGGTACTTCCGCGAAGCCCCTTTTCTCGCAGACGCTTCGCGACGCTCTCGCAAAGCGTATACAACACAACACGCGCTTCGCTTTCTTTGAGGACGTCGTGCGGCGTAGTGGTGCTGTTCCCTACCGACTGCAGTTCCCGCTTGTCCTCTAAATGGCCTACAGGGGCCTGATCCCGGCCGTTTGCGTAGGCCCAAAGCATTTCCCCGCTGGACCCCAAAAGGCGCCGGAGCGCTTGCGGAGAGGCTTTTGCGAGCTCGCCAATCGTCCGAATGCCGTATCGGGCAAGTGTTGCCGCCGTAGAAGGCCCTACATAGAGCAGGTCTCCGACCGGGAGCGGCCAAACGATCTGCCGGAATGCCTCATAAGGGATTTCCGTCGTCGCATCCGGCTTTTTTAGGTCACTGCCGAGCTTGGCAAAAACTTTATTAAACGAAACACCGATGGATACCGTTAACCCCAGTTCCTTTTTGACCCGTTCGCGGATTTCATCCGCAATCTCCTTGCCGCTGCCATACAGGTAATCGCTCCCCGTCACATCAAGCCAGCATTCATCCAGGCTAAACGGTTCCACCTGGTCCGTATAAGACGCATACAGCGCGCGGGAGCGTTCGGAATACAGGATATAGCGGGAAAAATGCGGCGGTACGATTTGCAGCTGGGGGCATTTCTGGCGCGCCTGCCAGACAAGGTCGCCGGTCTTGACCCCACACGCCTTTGCCTCGTTGCTTTTGGCCACCACAACGCCGCGGCGTTTCTGGGAATCCCCCGCTACGGCGATCGGCTTTCCACGCAGAGACGGGTCGTAAAGGCACTCCACAGAGGCATAAAAGTTATTCATGTCCACATGCAGGATGGTCCGCATATGCCCTATCCCTCCTTTGGCAAAAGCGATCGAACAAAGTTTCTATACCAAGCATCGCACAAAGCAATCAAAATGTCAAGCCCTTTGAACAGCACGCACAGAAAAAGCCATGGGCGTTTTGAACCCAGCTTCCTGGAATCCAAAACGCCCATGGAGATGTGTATGATCAAACGGACCAAATTTCTTTTGCGTACTGCGCAATCGTGCGGTCACTTGTAAACGGACCCGCCGCTGCAATATTTAACAGACATTTCTTCGCCCAGGTCAATTCGTCGCGGTAGGCACGGTTTGCCTCCAAACGCGCATCGCAATAGGGCAAAAAGTCCAGCAGCAGATAATAGTTATCCGGCTTATGCCAACTGGCGCCCTTCAAAAGGGAATTGTACAGCTCACGGAACCAGCCGTCGCCGCCGTCGTTTAAAGTGCCGTCGATCAGCGTATCCACAACGCGGCGGATACGCGGCTGCGATTCATAAAGAACATTGGGATCGTAATTTTTCTGCTCTTCGAGATCTTCCACGCGCGCGCCGAAGATAAACGCATTCTCCTCGCCGGCATTCTGGACAATCTCAATATTCGCACCGTCATACGTACCAAGCGTCAGCGCACCATTCATCATAAACTTCATGTTGCTGGTGCCGGAAGCTTCGGTGCCGGCCGTCGAAATCTGCTCGCTGATATCGGCCGCAGGGATCAGCTTTTCCGCATAGGAAACATTATAATTGCTGACGAAAACGACCTGCATCTTCCGATTGACCGCATCGTCGTAATTGACAAGATCGGCCACCTCATTGATAAACTTGATGATGCCCTTTGCGCGGTAATAGCCCGGGGCAGCCTTTGCGCCAAACAGATAGGTTGTCGGCGTAAAGTCCTGAATACGGCCTTCCTTTAAGCCGAAATACGTGTCCAGGATGGAGAACGCGTTGAGCAGCTGACGTTTATACTCATGCAGGCGCTTGACCTGCACATCAAACAGATTGTTTGTATTTAACCCAAAGCGATCTTTGCGATAAACGTAATCGGCAAGCTGATTCTTCTTTTCGCGCTTAATCTGCAAGAACTGCCGGCAGGAAGCCGGGTCGGACGCGTATGGCTTGAGCTTTTCGATTTGTGAAAAGTCCGTGATCCAGCCCGTGCCAATGCGCTCGGAAATGAAGCGCGCAAGTTCGCGGTTGCACAAAGCAAGCCACCGGCGCTGCGTGACGCCGTTTGTCTTGTTGTTAAAGCGTTCCGGATACAACTGGTACCACTCAGGGAGTGCGGAATGCTTAATGATTTCCGTATGAATTTTCGCCACACCGTTCGTCGAATGCGTCGCGTAAATGGCCATGCGCGCCATATGCACGAGATTGTCCTGAAGGATGTTGTACTTCCACGCATCGTGCTGCAGGCCCTTCGCCTTTAACTCGCGCGAGAGGCGATTTTGAATCATCACAACATACGGATACACTTCCGGCAATACCGACTGGAACAGCGGCACGCTCCATTTCTCGAGGGCCTCCGCCATAATCGTGTGGTTCGTGTAAGCAAAAGTCTTCTGCACGACCTGGAAAGCCGGCTCAAACTCCATGCAGCCTTCCGTCATCAACAGGCGAAGAAGCTCCGGAATGGAGACGGTCGGATGGGTGTCGTTGAGCTGCACGGCATAAAACTCCGCGAAGCGGGACAGATCTTCCCCGTGCGAAGCGCGGTAATCGCGCAGCATCGACTGCAGCGAAGCGCTGGAGAAGAAGTACTGCTGCTTTAAGCGCAGGCGCTTGCCGGCATCCGTATCATCGTTCGGATACAGCACCGCGGAAATGGCCTCGGCGGCATTTTTCTGCTTGACCGATTCATCGTATTTCTGGTCGTTAAACAGATGGAAATCAAACGGGACAAGCGCTTCCGCCTGCCACAGGCGCAGCGTATTGACGCACTTGCCGCCATATCCAATGACGGGCATGTCATAGGGCACCGCCCACACTGCCTGGTCGCCGAACTGAATGCGCACACGCTCGTCTTCCCGACGCACACTCCACGGGTCACCCCAAGAAAGCCAATCGTCCGCTTCCTCCTGCTGGCATCCATACGCGAAGTGCTGCTTAAAAAGGCCGTAGCGGTAGCGGATGCCATACCCATACAGCGGGACATTCTGCGTGGCAGCGCTGTCCAGGAAGCAGGCGGCGAGGCGGCCCAAACCGCCGTTGCCCAGCGCATCGTCTTCCACTTCCTCAAAAACGTTCGGGTTGATGCCATTGTCGCGCAAAAGCGATTCCGTCTCCTCGAGCAGGCCGAGATTCAAGAGGTTGCTGTGAATCAGGCGGCCGACAAGAAATTCGGCGGAAAGATAGCAGGCGACTTTGCCGGAAACCGGCTTCTGCCATGTCTCATAGCAGCGATCCATTGCTGCGGCGGAGACGGCATTGTAGAGCTCTTTGGCCGTAGCTTCTTTCAATGGCTTGTGGTAAAGTTCTTTGGTTTTGCGGATGATTGCCTCCTGAAAAGGCTGCATAACGTTCCTCCTAACTGTGTTTTACGGGGCCACCGGTGAAACGGCAGCGGGGTCTTCTGATTCGGTCTGTTCGGAAGCGGGAGACGCTTCCTTGACGGGCTGGGTTTCCTGCGGCGTGGGCGCCGCTTCTTTTTCAAGGGACTGGCACACCGGAACGGCGTCTTCTTCGGCTTTGGGCTCTGCCGGCGCTGCTTCCGGCCACGGGGAGGGCAGGCGGGCATACAGCGCACACAAATCGTGCATCTTGACGGCCAGCGCCTCCGTAAGCGCTTCCGCGCGCAGGCGCCAGCGCCAGTTCCCGCCGATGGTAGACGGGAAGTTCATGCGCGCGGCGTTGTCCAGGCCAAGCCAATCCTGCATCTGCAAAATGGCTGTGTCCGCAACGCTTGCATACGCTGCGCGGATGCAAGCACGGGGCAGCTGCTTGCGCTTGTGCACATGCAGGTAATCCTTTGCAAAATGCAGCACCTCGCGCGGCTGGTGGGCAAAGAACCCGACGAGCGTTTCATTGTCGTGCGTACCGCCGTAAACGACGCAATTCTTTTCGTAATGCAGCGGAAGATTCGTATTGCCGCTGCCGCTGTCAAAGGCGAACTCCAGGATCTTCATACCGGGATATCCCGCCTCGTCGCGCAGCGCTTCCACCTGCGGCACCACACAGCCCAAATCCTCTGCAATGACACGGGAACTGCCCATCGCACCCGAAATGGCGCGGATCAGCTTTTCCCCCGGGCCTTTCCGCCATGCGCCGTTTTCCGCGGTGGCATCGCCGTAAGGGATCGCATAATAGCGCACAATCCCGATAAAGTGGTCAATGCGCACAACATCGTAAATCTTCGCGGAAGACGCCATGCGGCGCTGCCACCAGGCAAAGCCGTCCTGCTCCATGCGCTCCCAGTCATAAAGCGGATTGCCCCAAAGCTGGCCGGTCGCACTGAAGTTATCCGGCGGCACCCCCGCCACCGCTGTGGGATAGCGGTGCTCATCGAGCTGGAACAGCTCCGGGTGCACCCACACGTCTGCACTGTCCAACGAAACGTAGATTGGGATATCGCCAATGATACGCACGTTATGGGCATTTGCATACGATTTCAGTTTATACCATTGTTCAAAAAATTTATATTGGCAAAAGTTCCAAAATGCAATATCTTCCTGCAGGGAAGCTTGGTACGCCGCGACAGCCTGCGGCTTGCGCAGCCGGATCTCTTCCGGCCAGGAAAGCCACTCGCGGGCACCAAAATGCATTTTGACCGCCATATACAGGCTGTAATCCGGCAGCCAGTCGGCGCTTTCTTCACAGAAAGCGCGGTAAGCGGCTGTCTGCTGATGTTTCGAACGGGAAAAAGCCCGGCGCAGCACGGAAAAACGATGCGTATAAATCTTTGCATAATCGATATCGGTGGGATCATTCCCCCAATCCGGTGCCTGCACCTCTTCCCATGTCAGGAGGCCTTCGCCGACCAAGGTCTCCAAATCGATAAAATAAGGATTTCCCGAAAAGGCAGAAAAGCTCTGGTACGGGCTGTCACCGTAGCTCGTGGGTCCGAGCGGCAGTACCTGCCAATAGCTCTGCCCTGCCTGCTCGAGAAAATCGACAAAGCGGTACGCCGCTTTGCCAAAAGTGCCGATGCCAAACGGCCCCGGCAGGCTTGCGACCGGCAGTAAAATGCCCGCGCCGCGAGGCAAGCGTCCCTGTTTTCTGATGGTTTGCATTTCATTCTCCTTCCATTATCCTTTGACGGCGCCGGCCACCACGCCTTCAATGATATACCGCTGGCAGAACGCATAGAAGATGATGATCGGGATAATTGCCAAAATCAGCATTGCCATCATTGCGCCCATATCGATGCTGCCGTATCCGCCCTGTAGATACTGAATGGCAATCGGAATGGTCGGGTAATCCTTCCCCATGACAAGATACGGCATCAGGTAATCGTTCCACACCCACATGGCATTGAGGATGGCAACGGTGATGGCCGTCGGTTTCATAATGGGAAAAACAACCCGGAAGAAACATTGCAGGGGATTGCAGCCGTCGATCGTGGCGGCCTCTTCAATATCGATGGGGACGCCTTTGACAAAGCCTGAAAACATGAAAACAGAAAGCCCTGCCCCAAAGCCCAAATAGAGGACCAGGATGCCGACGGGATTATCCAAATGCGTGACATTGGCAACCCACGTCATCGGATACATGACCATCTGGAACGGAATCACCATGGAAAACACAAACAGATAATAGAGTGCACGTGTGTACCGATTCTTCACGCGCGTAATGAACCACGCCGTCATGGCCGTAAACAGGACAATCAGGATAACCGAAGCGATGGTGATGAACAAGGAGCGCCCAAGAGAGGCAAAAAAGTCGATTTTGTCGGCACCTTCGATGTAATTCTTGAGGCCGACAAACGTTTTTGCCTGAATGCCGCCCGGGCCCAGGTCTTTCTGCTCAAACGTAGGAAATGCAAACGGCTGATTGGAAATAAAGAGCTTTCCCTTAAAGGAGTTCATAAGGACGATCAAAATCGGGACGATGAACACGCAGGAAAGCAAAATCAGGACAATTGTCAAGACCGCATTGACCGCTGTTTTCTGCTTACGCATCAGTTCTCAACCTCCTTTTGACGAGTCGCACGCAGCTGGAGCATGGCAATGATCGCGACAATAATCGTAAAGACGACCGCTTTTGCCTGGCCCACGCCCGCATAGCCAGTGCGGTTGTAGAAGGTTTTATAGATGTCCAAAGCGATAAGGGCAGAATCGCTGCCTGGCGCACCATTCGTCAAAGCGAGGTTCTGATCAAAGAGTTTAAAGGAATTTGTCAAAGTCATAAACGTGCAGATGGTAATCGACGGCATAACCATGGGGATCTTGACACGGATCAGCGTCTGCCACGAGGTGGCGCCGTCAATCTCCGCGGCCTCGATCAGGTCGGGGCTCACGTTCTGCAGGCCGGCGATGTAGATGACCATCATGTAACCGGTCTGCTGCCAGCACATTAAGATCACTAATCCGATGATACCGTATTCCCCTTTCGTCGTCAAGGTCTGGCCGAAGTTTGCGAGGATGCCGTTAAAAATCAACTGCCAGATATAGCCTAAGACGATACCGCCGATCAAATTTGGCATAAAGAAGATCGTCCGGAACACGTTTGTGCCGCGCATTTTGCGGGTCAGCACCAGTGCAAGCGCAAAGCCGAACAGATTGATCAGCACAACGCAGACGATTGTAAAAACCACCGTACGTCCGAGCGCGTACAAGAAATCGTTGTCCTCCGAGAAGGCTTTGAAATAATTTTGGAACCCTACAAACTGCGCGTCGAGCACCGTCGTAAAGTTTGTAAAGGAGAGCCCAAAGCCCATCACAAAGGGGATCAAAAAGGCCAGGGCAAAGCAGATTAACGTTGGGATCGTAAAAACAGCCCAATATTTCCGCAAAGTTTTTTGCATGGCAGGTTTCCCTCCTATGGAAAGCCCCAAAGGGCAGATTTTTCAAAAAAATAGTGGGTGCATTCTTGCGGATGCACCCACTATCCTGAGAGCCGGCACACCGGCAGCTGCACGCTTCCCTCGCTTTCCGCTGCATAAAGGGAAGCGGCCATTCTTTTCGGGAGTATTTACGCGGCGTCCTCCGAAGAGGTTGCAGTTGCGGCCGCTTCTGTCTTCCAGTTATTCACGACGTTCTGCACAAGCGTATCCCAGTCAAGCTGGCCCTGCGCGTAGCGCAGCAAGTCGGCGCCAAACTCATCCTTAAAGGTCTGGCTCGGGAAGCACGTGAAGTCCCACGGAACGGTCTCAATGCCGTCTTTGTTCTGCCATTCGGAAACCTGCTGTGCAAGCGGGTCATCCGGGGCCTTGCCTTCGAATGTATCGTACGGGGCGATAAAGCCTAAGCCGCCTTCGGTCGGGCTCTTCGTGACGTTGTCTGTACCGTCGCCGGTATAGAGCCAGTTGAGGAAGTCGATGGACGCCTGCTGGTCTTCCGCGCTTGCCTTCGAGTTAATGCACGCAAAATTCTCGGTGCCGATGCACAGGCCCTGGTTCTCTTCACCTTCGTGCCCCATGTAAAGCGGCAGGAACTTGATATCTTCCGCCTGCACGACGTTGCCGTCCGTGTTGGAAATATCGCTCCAAACCCAGTTGCCGTTCTGCATCATCGCGCACTGGCCGAGTGCAAATTCACCGGTCGAATCGCCAACGCTCTTGCTGCCGAGCATAGCCGGTTCGGTCGTGGAATTGTTTAAGTACAAATCAAACAGGTTCTTATATTCATCCGCGTATTTGAACGTAATTTCCGGCACGCCTGCGGCGATATCGGTATTGTTTTCCTCCAACTCAAACGTAATCGGCACGTTTGCAAGATGGGTCTGCCAGCGCCAATCCTCGCCGGTCTTCAGCGACGTGGAAGCAAAGACGCCCTGAATCCCGATCTGGTCTTTCTTCGCGGTCATATCTTCGACAACTTCTTTCAGCGTATTGAAGTTGTTGATTTCATCCATGCTGGAGACGACCGCGCCGTCAAGGGCAAAGTATTTATCCATGATCGCCTGGTTGTAAATGATGCCGTAGCCTTCAACCGCCAGCGGCACGCCGACGATTTTATCACCATCTTTGAGCGCCAGGGAGTCATCGGTCAAGTGCTTCGCAATGTCGGTATCTGTCAAATCCGCACAGTAGCTGCCCCACGTCTTATACCCGACCGGGCCGTTGCAGATGAAGATCGTCGGCGCGTCGCTTTTGGCCATTTCCGAACGCAACGTCTGTTCATACGTACCGGAAGCCGCCGTCTGCACGTCGACCTGAACGCCCGTTGCCTCGGTATACGCCGCCGCAATGTCCTCAAACTGTTCCGCCTGCTCCGGCTTAAAGTTCAAATAATAGACATGGCCCGTTGCGCCGCCTTCCGTAGAGGTGCTCGCCGTTGTCTCCCCACCGGCAGAGGCCGCCCCGCTTTCGGTCGATGAACTGTCGCACGCAGCGAAAGCGACCGAAACCATTGCCGCAGCCAATACCGCCGCCAGGATTCTGCTCTTCTTGCTCTTCATGAATTACACACTCCTTCTGCTGAAAATTTTAAAATTTCATCTACTTCGCCAATCTCAATTCTAGAAAAAGGCAAAGCTCCTAGGGAAAAAACAAGGATAACGAAATCGGTTTCGGAAACCTGCATATTTCTTTGTCTCGTTTCTTTTCGCCTTTATCCTATCACAGTTGTAAGCATATTGCAAGTATTTTTTCTCTTAATTTTAAAATTTTTTTATTTTTTCTGCACTTATAAAATTGTGCATAAGAATTATTTTTATTTTTAAAATTCTTATGCATAATTTTTAGAAGAAAATTCCAATTATAGGATTCTAAAATGTAAAATTTATGGCATCTCTTCTGCTCTCTAAAAATTATCGATATCGTTTTCGTTCTCAACGAAAATTTCCGCAAAAAGAAAGGCCGGGAACCGGCCCTTGCTCTCCGATTCCCAGCTTTTGCTGCATATCTATAAAGATGAAAAATGCTTCGGCACAGCGAATCCATCCCGCTTCCGCGCCGTTTTTAGGAATTGCTTTCAGACACCCCGCTGTTATTTGATGGCGGCATACAGGAACCCCCAATGACAATTTCCGTCGGGAAGACAACGTGGCGGTTGCTCCCTTCCCCTTCCATCAAACTCACTAGGATCTCCGCGGTCTTATGCGCGATGTGCGTGCTCGGCTGCCGCACAGTACACAGCGATGGCTCATAAAAGCGTGCGATTTCCGTGCCGTCATATCCCATAACGGAGATATCCTGCGGCACACGCAGGCCGGCCTGAAAGATGGCTTTGCATGCCCCGACGGCGAGTTCATCCGCAACGCAAAAAATTGCCGTTGGACGCAAACCGGCAGAAAGCAGTTCGCAGACCGCATCATAACCGCGCTGCATGGTAAATAAGCCGCAGAAACGGACCAAACGCGCGTCGAAAGGGATTGCGTGCTCGGAAAGAGCTGCCCGGTACCCCTGGAAGCGCAGACTGGAAACGCCGCCGCGATCCTCACGGATTCCTCCCAAAATGGCAATCCGCCTGTGCCCAATCGCACACAGATAGCCAACCGCCTGTTTTGCCGCTCGGAAATCATCCACGCGCACACTGGAATAGGCCACAGGGTCAATACCGGACAAGGTCGTCGTGCAAAAAACCGTCGGCACCGTCAGGCGCTGGAGTTCCGCCAGTGTATGGATAAAATAGCCGCCGCAGATAATCAAGCCCTGCAGCCGCTTTTCTTTCACAAGCTGGACCGCCGTATCCACGCCGCTGACCCCATGCGTCACCCGATGCGGGACCAGCGCGTAGCCGTGGGCATTGATTTCCTCCTCAAGCAGATCGGAAAGGCCTGTAACAAACGGCGTTGCACTGCCTTCCATCAGGAGGCCGACCGCATTGGAACGGCTGCGCTTTAAGTTGCGCGCTGCATTGTTCGGCTGGTAACCGCATTGCTGGATAATTTGCTGTACATGTGCTTTTGTCCGTGCACTGACGTCCGAGTATCCGTTGAGGACACGGGAGACTGTGCTTACCGACACGCCTGCCATCTTCGCAATGTCCCGAATGCTCAATGTGTCCATCTACCCACCCCCATATTTCCGGCAATTCTTTTTCGATTTCTTATAAGGATTGTACTCTATTTATTGCGGTTTTGTCAAATATGCAGACAAAAAAGGCAGATGCACTTTCAAAAATGCATCCGCCTTTTGCAGCACAACTTTTCATTTACATAGATTTTGCCTTTTCTGTGCAGGCACGCATGGCCTCTATTACGCTGCTGCGGAACCCCTCCTTTTCCAGGACGCGCACCGCCTCAATCGTGGTACCGGCCGGAGAACAGACCATATCCTTGAGCTCCCCCGGATGCTTTCCGGTCTCCAACAACATTTTGGCGCTACCCAAAACGGCCTGGCCGGCAAAACGATACGCCTGCGCGCGCGGCATGCCATCTGCGACAGCGGCATCGGCCATCGCTTCCAGCAGCATAAAGACATATGCCGGCGAACTGCCGCTGACAGAAACGACCGCATCCATCAGCCGTTCCGGAATCACTTCTACCTTTCCAAACGAGGAGAGCAGCTGCTTCGCAAGCGCAAACGCCTCGTCGGAGACGAGCTCATTGGCACACATAGCCGTCATCCCTTCCCCCACCAGGGCGGGCGTATTGGGCATTGTGCGCACAATCGGGATCGGCTTTTGGAATTGTTCGGCAAGCCAAGCGAGGGTCTTGCCCGGGGCAATCGTAATGACAAGGGTCTGCGGCGCGATTTCCGAACGGATTTGGGCAATGACGTCCGCATAGAACTGCGGCTTCACAGCCAGAAAGAGGACATCTGCATGGCGGCAGGCCTGTACATTCTCCGAAGTCGTTGCAATCGAAAAAGCCGCTTCTGCCTTTTTGCACGCTTCCTCGGAAAGGTCGGACGCCAAAACATCCGCGGGGGCACAAAGCCCATTTTTTAAGATACCTCCAATGATCGCACTTGCCATATTCCCACAGCCAATAAAGCCAAGTTTCATAAAAACTGCACTCCTTTCATGTCTTTACCGGTATTATAAAAGGCGCGGCACCGGCATGTCAAGAGGGCAGCGCCTTGACAAGCACTTGGGGATGTCCGTATAATGGATTGGATTGTTTCATCAATTCCGAAACACACACGAAAGGAAGACCTGTCACATGGAAGCTTCGTTCCATCAGAAAAACCGTGAAAACCTGTTTGCAGCGCTGCCGGATCATTCGTTAGCAGTCCTGTTTTCGGGGGAAGCACCGCGCCAGTCGGCGGATGCCTATTATCCTTTTTTCTGCAACCGCAATTTTTTGTATCTGACCGGTGTTGATTTTGCCGGTTTCACGCTGCTTCTGGAAAAAGTCAATGGCACTGTAAAAGAAACGCTCTACATTCTGCCGAAAGACGCATTTGCAGAACGCTGGACCGGCCGCCGCCCCTCCGCGGAAGAAGTGCAGGCTCAGTCCGGCATCACGCAGATCCGCACGGTAGATCGCTTTGCAGATGACTTCCACCGTGCCGCAAATTCCGGCAATTACACGACACTGTGGCTTGACCTGTACAAGGACACGCCGCTGGAAGCCGCAGACCAGGCACATGTGTTTGCCGCAGACTGCGCAAAGCGCTATCCGTTTTTGCAGGTGCAGAACCTTCTGCCGCAGTTAAAGCGTCAGCGCACCTTTAAAGCGCCGTGCGAAATTGCCGCCATGCAGAAGGCCATGACCGTCACGCGGGAAGGCATCCTGGCCATGATGCGCGCCTCGCGTCCCGGCATGTATGAATACCAGTACAAGGCAGAATTCGACTACGCGCTGGCGCAGAACGGTGTCAAAGTGCCCGCGTTCCCGTCGATCATTTCCGCCGGGCAAAACAATTTCTGCATCCACTACTATAGCTACACGGGTCAGGCCCAGGACGGCGACATGATCTTAAACGATGTGGGCGCCTGCTGGGACAATGAAGTCAACGACGTCTCCCGCGGCTGGCCGTGCAACGGCAAGTTCACAAAGGAGCAGGCAGCGCTTTACCGGTGCGCATACAACACGAGCGAGTACATGTTCTCTACCATCCGTCCCGGCATGCCGATGGCGTCTGTGGACGAGACGGCACACCGCTTCTGCTGCGAAGAACTCAAAAAGCTCGGCCTTTTGAAGTCGTACGACGAAATCGGAAAATACATGTGGCATGGCGGCGCCCACCATATCGGCTATGACGTCCATGATGTCGTGGACATGACGCATCCGGTTGCACCGGGCATGGTTTTCTGTGTGGATATCGGCATTTACTGCGAAGACTGGGGCATTGGCTTCCGCGTGGAAGACAACTGCCTGGTCACGGAAAATGGCTGCGTAAACCTTTCCGCCGCCATTCCGCGCAAGCTCGAAGATATTGAGGATTACATGGCGCAATTCCCGCATACGGCAAAATAAAGCGATTCCTATTATCAAAATAACGAGCGGCGCCCGGCTTTCTCCATTTGAGAAGGCCGGGCGCCGTTCTTCATTTGTGTATATATGTGATACGCTTTTAAGCTAGGGTTACATTAGAAGTCGACTTTCTCATGCAGCCATGCCGGCAGGGAATCGATCGAAATGCGTTCCTGCTGCATCGTGTCGCGATCGCGGACGGTAACGCAGCCGTCTTCCCCACTTTCAAAATCGAATGTCACGCAGTACGGCGTGCCGATCTCGTCCTGGCGGCGATAGCGCTTGCCGATGGAACCCGTTTCGTCGTAATCGACCATAAAGTCCTTCGAGAGCGTCTGCGCAATTTTGTGGGCCGGCTCCGAGAGCTTCTTCGAAAGCGGTAAGACGGCAGCCTTAAACGGCGCCAGCGCCGGGTGCAGGTGCAGCACCGTGCGCACATCCTTTTTCGCCTCGTCGACCACTTCTTCGTCATAGGCATCGCACAAAAATGCCAGCATCACGCGGTCTGCGCCAAGAGAAGGCTCGATGACATAGGGAATGTAATGCGCGTTCTCTTCCTGGTCGAAGTACGTCAGATCTTTGCCGCTGTGCTCCGCATGGCGCTTTAAGTCATAGTCTGTGCGGTCGGCGATGCCCCAAAGCTCGCCCCAGCCGAACGGGAACAGGTACTCGATGTCCGTAGTCGCCTTCGAATAGAACGAAAGCTCTTCGGGACGATGGTCGCGCAGGCGCATATTTTCTTTCGTCATGCCCAACGACAAAAGCCAGTTCTCGCAGAAGTCCTTCCAATATGCAAACCAATCCAAATCCGAGCCGGGCTTGCAGAAGAACTCGCACTCCATCTGTTCGAATTCGCGCGTGCGGAACGTAAAGTTGCCGGGCGTGATTTCATTGCGGAAGCTCTTCCCCACCTGGCACACGCCAAACGGGAGCTTCTTGCGCGTCGTGCGCAAAATATTTGCGAAGTTTACGAAGATGCCCTGGGCCGTTTCCGGACGCAGATAGACCGTGCTCTTCGCGTCCTCCGTCACGCCCTGGAACGTCTTAAACATCAGGTTAAACTGGCGGATGTCCGTAAAATTCTCGCTGCCGCAGTTCGGGCATTTGATGTGGTGCTCGCGGATAAAGTCCATCATCTTTTCATTGCTCCAGCCGTCCGCGCTTTCACCGGTATAATCCTCAATCAGCTTATCGGCGCGGTGGCGGGTTTTGCAGTCCTTGCAGTCCATCAGCGGGTCCGAAAAGCCGCCGACATGGCCCGTGGCCACCCAAACTTCCGGATTCATCAGGATGGCGGAATCGAGGCCGACGTTATACGGGCTCTCCTGCACGAATTTTTTCAGCCACGCCGCCTTGACGTTGTTTTTCATCGCGACGCCTAAGGGGCCGTAATCCCATGTGTTTGACAAGCCGCCGTAAATCTCGCTGCCGCTGTAAACAAAGCCGCGGTTTTTGCACAGCGTTACAATTTGGTCCATCGTCTTCTCTGTTGCTTTCATTGTTTTCAAAGCCCTCCTTGCAGCCCCGGAAATACCCCGGTGCCTCTTCTCTTTTACGAATCTGACTTCTTCCTAAACGTAATCATCTTACTGACAAGCCAGTTGACAACAATTTCAATGATATTCGTTAAAATTTTCCAAAGCACATTACTTTGCGCCAGCATGGAGACAAACACCGTGATGAGTATTTCCCCAATGGCAAATGTCAAGAGCCGCCCACCAACGAATGTCGCCAGTTCATACAGAACAGCCTTTGCACGTTTCGTCTTACTGGAAAAGACAAACTTTTTGTTTGTAACAAATGCAAACGCGACTGCTACAACCCACGCGATGAAGTAAGAAAACGACTCATTCTGCGCCATCCCTTCCGTCATCACAAAGTAGATCACCAAATTGAGCACGGTCGTCAGCACGCCGAACACGATATAGAGGATCATTTCCCTGGAAGTGAGGTACTTCCACATCTTTTTGATCTTTTCGCCCATATACATCCCTTCCTGCTCAAGCCGTATGTTATAGTGTACCATTCCTGCGCGCAGTTTGCAACCCGAAAACGCAGCAGAAGCCGTATACTTGACTTTTTGGCCGAACTTTTTTATAATAATACATACTGGCTTTACGGGGCGTAGCGCAGCTGGTAGCGCGGGTGGTTTGGGACCATCAGGTCGCAGGTTCGAGTCCTGTCGCCCCGACCAATTGGGAAGTCCGAAAAATCGCATGAGAATGCGGTTTTCCGGACTTCTTATTTTTGAAAATAGTCGGCTTGTGGCTTATTTGCGGCTTATTTTCTCGTATTCAATCGCTAAAGCTACCCGGACACAGAAACTTTTGTATAAGTCTGTTGAAATCTTCTCTGCGCACTTTTGGCAGAGGAAAATGATATTTATTCATTTTTATAGACTTGTTGACGTATGTATACGTCTATGACGTGCATAAAATATAGCAAAATGTTTCCTATGTTTATAAGGAAAAATATCACGAGCAGAACCATACGGCCATTGTTCTGCGTGTTATGCCAAAAGGATACGCAAAGAGAAAAACGAAAGGTGCAAAAAGTAAGAGCAAAAAAATTTGGGCGCAACAGCCACCATCGCGCCCGTGACGATGTACGTTACGCAAACGACCGCAGGATCTTCTCCTCTCTTTTTCACTTCAATTTTCTGCAATTTACTTGCGATTTTGATGCATCAATGTTATAACGGAAGTTATAACAGCAAGGCATACAAAGCGTTCATGAAAAGAGCGAACGGAAGGAAAGTCATGCATATGATGCCGGTAAAAAAACGTTTGAACGCCGGAATCTTTCAGAACGACGGAGCAGAAGCTCAGCAAAGAAGGACACATCAACCGTGTGCAGCGCTTTGGCTGGTCCTGGATGGTTGCCAAAAGCACAGAACAGCTTTCCGATTTGAGAAAAGGCGCAAGGTAAGGAGTGAGAAACCTTATGTATAACCCACAATTAGAAACGTTCCTGTGTGTGGTAGAATGCGGCAGCTTTAACAAAGCTGCAGAGAAACTGTATATTTCCCCGCCGGCGGTGATCAAACAGATCAATCTGCTGGAGGAAAACCTGGATTTACAGCTTTTTGTGCGCACCCATCGGGGCCTGCAGCTGACGGAAGCCGGCAAATCCCTGGCACAAGACTCCAAATATATCATCCAATATTGCAAAGACTCGGTGACGCGGGCAAAAAACGCTATGAAAAAGAGCGAGGACATCATCCGCATCGGCACCTCCCCCATGACGCCGGCCCAGGTGCTGGTGGATCTGTGGCCAAAACTGCAGGAGGACTGCCCCGGTATCAAGTTCCAACTGGTGCCTTTCGACAATACGCCCGAAAACGCCAGGGAGATCCTTGCTAACCTGGGGCAGAACATTGATGTGGTGGCGGGCATTTTCGATGAAACCATGCTGAACCTGCGCCGGTGCGAAGGGCTGGAAATTTCCCGTGAACCCATTTGTGCGGCGGTGTCCATCCATCACCACCTGGCCGGTAAAGACCGGCTGACGGTGCAGGATCTCTACGGAGAGAAATTCATGTTGATGCGCCGGGGCTGGAGCCACTATGTGGACCTGCTGCGGGACGATCTGTGGAAAAACCACCCGCAAATCCAAATTGTGGACTTTGACTTCTACGATGTAAACGCATTTAACCAGTGCGAAAACAACAACTGTGTGCTGATGGCAGTGCCAAAGTGGCAGTACGTCCACCCTCTTTTGAAGATCTTGCCGGTGGAATGGAACTACACCATCCCTTATGGCCTGCTCCATTCCCCTACTCCATCTCTTGCTGTCAAACAGTTCCTGCGGGCGGTGCAAAAGACAACAAAGCAAAACAAGTAATAACCTAAAGGTAAATAGTGCATAACGAATCGAGACTTCTGCGGAGGTCTCGATTTTTTTATAATGAAAACAGAAAAGAAAGGATGGTGACAGGATGAAGGCGCAGGGAATTCTGGTCATTGCAGTTTGCCTGCTGCTTTGCCTGACAGGGTGTTCAGACCGTGGACAGACAGAGACAGCTTCTTCCGGGGAATCATCTCCTGTCGGGAATGCCGGCCCTTCGGAACATGCAAATTTCCAGCAGGAAACGGACAGCTTTGCGCCTGCGGATCAAACGGCAGCGCCGTTTACAACATCTACGCCCATTCAGGATGTAATGGATGATCCGGTTTTCGCAGGATATGGGCGGCTGCTCTTTCCGGTGGATGACTGGTATATGAACGGCAATACCCTTGGAGATTTGCAGCTGACCTGGTACAACAACATTGACCCAGAGGAAACCGTGGAGATCGTCAATACCTTGTGGCAAAGGGCCAATGCCGGGGAAACGGTGTTTTATGATATTTACACCGATGAAGAAAAAGCTGCCGACCCGGAAAAGGAGGACACAGGGCTGTTCTTCTTCAAAGGCAAGCCAGGGGCAAGATTTGCCGTATGCAATGCCGGCGGAGGGTTTGCCTATGTGGGGGCCATGCAGGACAGCTTTCCCCATGCGTTGGAATTATCCAAACAGGGGTACAACACCTTCGCCCTGATTTACCGCCCCGGCGCTCAAACAGCCTGCGAGGATCTGGCACGGGCCATAAGCTTTATTTTTGAGCACGCGGAGGAACTGGAAGTGGACACCGACTGTTACTCTCTCTGGGGCGGTTCGGCCGGAGGCCGTATGGCGGCCTGGCTTGGTTCCTACGGCCCGGCGGCCTTTGGCGGGGATGACCGGCCGCGGCCTGGGGCCGTGATCATGCAGTACACCGGCCACAGCGACTACACGGAAAACGATCCGCCCACCTTTGCCTGTGTCGGCGAAAATGATGGCATTGCAAACTGGCACACCATGCAGCGGCGTATAGAAGCGCTGGATGCCTTGGGGATTCCAACCGAATTTCACCACTATCCCGGCCTGCCCCACGGGTTTGGGCTGGGAACCGGCACGGTGGCGGAGAGATGGCTGGAGGAAGCGGTCGTCTTTTGGGAAGCGCAAATGTGAGCATCCCGTCGATCGGACAGAAAGCATTTTACAGAAAGGAAGCACCATTATGAACAACTTTATTTTTCAAAACGCTACGAAGGTTTACTTTGGCAAGGGCTGCGTGAAAGAGTATCTGGCCTGCCTGACGAAAAATGCCAATACCATTTTGCTCGCCTATGGCAGCGGCAGCATCAAGAAAACCGGCATCTATGAGGAGATCACCGGTATCCTAAAGGAATCCGGAAAAACCATGGTAGAGTTTTCCGGCATCATGTCCAACCCCACCTATGCCAAGGTGCAGGAGGGTGCCAAACTGGCGCGGAACAACAACGTGGACATGATTTTGGCCGTGGGCGGCGGCAGTGTCATGGACTGCTGCAAGGCCGTCTCTTTGGCAGCCCGGTATGATGGGGACATTTGGGATGATTTCTGGGCGCGCCCCGGCGTCATCGACTTTGCACCGCTGCCCCTGGGCGTGGTGGTTACGGTGGCCGGCACCGGCAGCGAGTGCAACGGCGGCGCGGTGATCACCAACGAGGAAAAGAAGGTGAAGACCGGACGGGACTATCCGGCCCTCAACCCCCGCTTTGCCCTGATGGACCCCACCTACACCTTTTCCGTGCCACTGCGGCAGATGGCTTCCGGCAGCTTCGACATCTTGAGCCACATCATGGAAACTTATTTTAGCCTGCCCAATGAGGACAACGTCTCCGACGACATCATGGAAGCGCTGATGCGCAGCGTTATCCGCAACCTGCGCACTGCCATGAAAAACCCGGAGGATTACACAGCCCGCTCCAACCTGATGTGGGACGCCACGATGGCGGAAAACCGGCTCATCAAGATGGGCAAAAAGTGTGACTTCCAGTGCCACAACATGGAGCACCAGCTGGGCGCTTACACCAACTGCAACCACGGCTGTGGACTGGCGGTGCTCCACCCGGTCTACTACCGCCATATTTACAAGGCAGGGCTGCCCAAGTTCGTTCGCTTTGCTGAGAATGTGTGGGGTATCGCCCGCGGCGGGAAAACGGACGAGGAATTAGCCCTGGCGGGCATCGACGCCTTGACTGCCTTTATCAAAGAACTGGGACTGCCCACCACGCTGAAAGAGCTGGGTGCTGAGAAAGAACAGCTGAAAGAAATCGTTGACTCCTGCGGGATCTCGCAGGGCAGCTATAAGCCCATGACCCACGAGGAAATTCTGGCAATCTTCCAAGAATGCTATGAATAAAAACAAACCATCAAGAAGGGAACGATGAATATGAAAAAATTAGTAACCGTATTTTTGAGTTTGGCAATGGCGCTGAGCCTGGCCGCCTGCGGCACCAGCGCATCCAATGAAACCAGTGCGCCGGATTCCTCCGCCCCGGCTGCTTCCAGCGAAATGCAGGAAGATACAGAATCTGCCGCATCCGCAGAGGAGACGGAATCAGGTGAAGAAACAGGCAGCACGCTGGTAGTTTACTTTTCCGCAACTGGCAACACAGAACAAGCGGCCCAGTATATCGCGGACATCACCGGCGGGGAGTTATTTGAACTGGAGCCGGTAGAGCCCTACACCAGCGATGACCTGGATTGGACGAATGACAACAGCCGCGTTTCCCAGGAATACGATGACGAAAGCCTGCGGGACGTAGAACTGGTTTCCACTACCGTAGATAACTGGGATCAGTACGACACGGTATTCATCGGCTATCCCATTTGGTGGGGAATTGCCGCCTGGCCTGTGGATGGCTTTGTGGAGGCCAATGATTTCACCGGCAAGACTGTGATTCCCTTCTGTACCTCGGCCAGCTCCGGCCTGGGAGAAAGCGGGCAGCTGCTGGCCGAAATGGCCGGTACCGGAGACTGGCAGGAAGGGATGCGCTTTTCTTCCAGCGTCAGCGAAACGGATGTACAGGAGTGGATCGACAGTCTGAACCTGTCCTGAGGATTAAAAGGAGGTGCGCCGGATGAAAAGAGTTTTAGCTTTGATATTGGCAGCCATGCTGAGCCTCTGTCTGGCCGCCTGCCAACAGGAAGAGAACGGGCATTTTGCCTTAACTGTGGCGGATCATACATCCCAAGAAGGACAAAACGGCAGCGCAAAGGAGCAGAATGAAATCGTGGAGAATCCAAATATTTTGGTTGCCTATGATCCGGCGCAGCAGCCGGTTAAAGAGGCCGCCGGGTGGATCGCCCAGGAACTTTCCGCTGACCTTATAGAAATAGGAAATGACAACAATCTGCAAGCAGACCAGTATGAATTTGTCCTGTTGGGCTTTTCCTCTCAGGATGATCGTGTATCCGCTGCGGTCGAGGATTTTCTGGAGCGGTTTGATTTTGGAGCCCGTACCATTTATCCCTTTGTTCTGGATGAATCATCGGATTCCGTCTCTGTTACCAGTTCTGTTTCCCCCTACTCTGCTATCTCCCAGTTGGAGCCTGGCGCACGGATGGGGAACGACGCCCTGATTTTCACAGCGGATACACCTCAGGAGGACATCACCGACTGGGCAGGAGGGTTGTCCCTGACCAGCGGAGAACCTGTCCCACAGGCCGGTGATGGAAATACTGTGGCTACTGCTGCTGTCACGCCGAATCAGCAACAAGTGCTCTATCTTTGGGAAGAGGGCAACGCTCCGGCACAAACAGAATACACCGTCAACAACGGCGGCTATTCCGATGACCCGGACTTCCGCCCGTATCTCACCAGCTATCCAGTGCCGGAGGGAGCAAAAGTCAAGGGCGCTGTGCTCATCTGCCCCGGCGGCGCGTTCCAGTTCCGCAGCGACCAGCCGGAGGGCGTGGATGTGGCTGAGGCCCTCAGCGCCCTGGGCTACCAGAGCTTTGTGGTGGACTACCGCCTGCGCCCCTACACCCAGCAGGAAGGCGCGCTGGATCTAACGAGGGCAGTGCGGTTCGTCCGTGCCCATGCGGAGGAATACGGCATCGATCCCCGGGACATCGCCGTCATGGGCTTTTCGGCGGGCGGCATTCTAAGCGGTGAAATGCTCCTAAACTTTGACGGAAACACGCTGCCCACGGTTCTTGATCCGGACTATCAGCCGGATGAACTGGACCAGACTTCTGCTGACGCGGCGGCCTGCGGCATGATCGACTCCTTCTATGGCCGCCTCAGTGTGGGCACCACCGATGTGGAACTGCTGCGTTCCGGCAACCTCCCGCCCACCTTCTACTGCTACGGCACCCGTGACCCCTTCTACAACCAGTTTTTGGCCAATGCCGACGCGGCCAAACAGGCAGGTGTAGAAGTTGAGCGGCTGCAGCTGGATGGATTTCCCCATGGCTTTGGAGCCAGTGGGGACTGGATTCCCGCCTACGACCAGTGGCTTCGCGCTGTGTTCGCAGAAAACTGACAAACCAGAGCGGCTTATCCCGCCCGTTTATCATACCGGCAGGCTCCGACCTTTTTGGGGCGGGGTCTGCCTATTTCTTTTGAAAGTGAAAGGAAGTGATGGACGCAATGGAAGAAGATGCGGAAAAATATTTGTTCGAAAAAATGCCGGTGCCAAAAGCGGTGGCGACCCTGGCAATCCCCACCATCATCAGCCAGGTGGTGACTATGATTTACAACCTGGCAGATACCTTTTTTGTGGGACAGCTGGGCGACCCGATGATGGTGGCCGCCGTTTCCCTGGTATCCGCCCTGGTTCAATCTGCTCACGGCGCTGGGGAATCTGTTCGGCCTGGGCGGCAGCAGCCTGATTTCCCGGATGATGGGGGCGCAAAACCACAAGAACATCAAATATGTATCCGTATTCAGCATTTGGGGAGGAGCGGCGGTGACGCTTCTCTTTTCCCTGGGCACCTGGGCTGCGCGCGTCCCTCTGCTGAATTTTCTGGGAGCCAGCCCGGATACCTATGGCTATGCAGAAGAATATCTTTTCTGGGTGGTGGTATTGGGCGGCATACCCACCATGGTGAGCCTGGCGCTGGGCCATCTGCTGCGGAGTGAGGGCCATGCGAAACAGGCCAGCGCCGGCATGATGTTCGGCGGTATCCTCAATGTGGTACTGGACCCTGTTTTCATTTTTATATTTCATTTGAATGTGGCTGGAGCCGCTATGGCCACAGCGCTGTCCAATGCCGTTTCCGTGGTGTTCTTTGTCATCCAGTACATACGGTTGAAGGACAAAACGGCGGCTTCCCTGAATCCCCGGTATTTTACCTTCCGCTTTGCGCGTCCCATCTTCTCGGTTGGCCTGGCATCTGCTTTGGCTACCGCATTGGGAAACGCCTCCAATATGGTAATGGTCCATCTGGCCTCCGGCTACGGCGACATCCCCGTGGCGGCCTACGGCGTGGTGAAACGCATCGACCAGTTCCCGCTGAATGTCTCTATGGGTCTGTGCCAGGGGTTTATGCCGCTGGTAGGCTATAACTTCGCCGCGAAAAATTATAGTCGGATGCGCAAGGTTTCCACCTTTTCATGGAAAGTGGCGCTGGTGATGTCTGCCTGCTTTATTGCCTGCTTTGCCGCCTTTGCGCCGCAGATTCTGCATCTGTTTATCCCGGAAACACAGACCAGCACCCTGGGGGCGTCTTTTCTACGCATTGCCTGCCTTGCCGTGCCCCTGACCAGCGTAAACTTCCTGATCAGCTACACACTACAGGCCATGGGGAAAGGGGCACAGTCCGCCATCCTTACCTCATGCCGCCAGGGATTGCTGAACATTCCATTGCTGATTGCGATGAACCTGCTCTTTGGATTGTATGGGATGATTTGGACCCAGCTGGTGGTGGAGATTATCATGCTGCCGGTATCACTGGGGATGTATTTCCACACCTTCCGGGGGTTGAAACCGGACGCGGGTTAAAACCTTTGGGTTTCTACTGCATAACAAACGGAGACTTCTGCTTTTCTATGGGCAGGATTACAATATAGATAAAGGAAAGAAGGGATTCCAATGCAATCACGCGTTTTAGGAAAAGATTTGACCGTTTCCGCGGTGGGCCTTGGGTGCATGGGATTTTCCCACGCCTACGGCGCTCCCACAGAGGAACAGGAAGCCGTCCGGCTGATCCGCCGGGCATTTGATTTGGGCTACACCTTTTTTGACACCGCCGAAGTCTACGGGACGGCGGAAAATCCCCATGTGAATGAGGAATTGGTGGGGAAAGCCCTGGCCGATGTAAAAGGCCGGGCGGTGATTACTACAAAGTTCGGCCTGCGGTTTGATTTTGACAGCGGCAAGGTGCCGATCCCCCTCGTTCCCGATTCCAGGCCGGAGACGATCCGCCGGTCGGTGGAAGGGTCACTCCGGCGGTTAGGGATGGACCACATCGACCTCTATTTCCAGCATCGCATCGACCCGGCGGTGGAGCCGGAGGAAGTGGCCGGGGTGATGGCGGATTTCATCCGCGAGGGCAAGATCACCCACTGGGGCATCTCGGAGGCAAACGAGGAATATCTGCGCCGCGCCCATGCGGTTTGCCCGGTAACGGCGGTGGAAAACCGCTACTCTATGATGGCCCGGCAGTATGAGGGCCTGTTCCCGGTTTTGGAGGAACTGGGCGTGGGACTGGTAGCCTTTTCCCCCATGGCCAACGGTTTTCTCACCGGCCAGTACGGCAAGGGCCAGCACTTTGATCCCGCCACCGACTACCGCGCCGCCATGCCGCAGTTTACCGATGAAGCGGTGGATCAGAACGCTGCCCTTTTGAAGCTGCTAAACGATATGGCGGCAGAGAAGCGCGCCACCCCGGCGCAGATCTCCCTGGCGTGGATGCTGTGCAAACGCCCGTGGATTGTGCCCATCCCCGGCACCCGGAAAGAGGCGCGCATGAAGGAAAATGCGAGCGCTGCCGATGTGGCCTTGTCATCCGGCGAAGTAAAGGCGCTGGACGATGCGCTGAACACCATGGAAATGTCCGCTGTGTTTGGCGGAACGCCAGCCGGGAAAGGGGGCACGGACAAATGAAGGTATTGCTGGTCAATGGAAGCCCTCATGAAAAAGGCTGCACCGCCGCTGCTTTGCAGGAAGTCGGAAAGGCACTGGCACAGGAAGGCATCCCGTCGGATTTCTTTTGGATTGGCAACCAGCCTCTGACAGGCTGCATCGGCTGTGGATACTGCGCGAAAACAGGAAAATGCCGCTATGATGACCGGGTAAATGCGTTCCTAAAAGCCGCTAAAGAATATGATGGATTTGTATTTGGCGCTCCCGTCCATTTCGCATCCGCAGCGGCTTCCATGTTGGGATTTATGGACCGGGCTTTCTTTGCAGACCAACAGGCAGGGCTGAGACGCTTCGCTTTCAAACCGGCTGCAGCCATCGTGTCGGCAAGACGGGCAGGGACAACTGCCGCGCTGGATGAATTGAACAAATATCTGTTGTATGCCCAAATGCCCATTGCTACCTCCCGTTATTGGAATATGGTGCATGGACAGACGCCGGAACAGGTACAGGCGGAGAAGAAGGCGTCCAAGTCATGCGTGTTCTGGGCAGAAATCTGGCATGGCTTTTGAAAAGCATAGAGGCTGGAAAAAGCGCCGGCCTTTTGATACCGGAACAGGAAAAGCGGATCAATACGAATTTTATCCGGTAAGAGATAGAAAGGATAGAGAATATGGAATATGCAACTTTGAACAACGGAGTCAAAATGCCTATGGCCGGTATCGGCACTTTTATGCTCAGCCCGGATGAGGCGGAAGCATCTGTGCTCTCCGCTCTCCAGTGCGGCTACCAGCTGATCGACACCGCCAACGCCTATGTAAATGAAAAAGCTGTGGGCCGGGCCATGAAGAAATCCGGGCTAAAGCGGGAGGAAATCTTTCTGGAGACGAAGCTGTGGCCGGCCTTTTATGAGCAGCCGGACGCGGTGGAAAAGACGCTCCAGCGCCTGGACACCGGTTATATCGACCTGCTGCTGATCCACCAGCCCGCGGGCAATTACATCGCCGGATACAAGCTGATGGAGAAAGCCTACAAGGAGAGTAAGGTGAAGGCGATTGGCCTGTCCAACTTCAACGAAAAGCAGATTGCGGAGATCTTAGACATCTGCGAAGTAAAGCCCGCCGTTCTTCAGACAGAAGTGCATCCCTATTCTCAGGAAAAGAAGCTGAAGGAATTTCTAAATCAAGAAGGCATCGTCATCCAGGCCTGGTACCCCCTGGGTCACGGCGACAAGGCGCTGCGGGAGGAGCCGCTGTTCACGAAGCTGGCAGAGAAATACGGCAAGAGCAATTCCCAGATCATCCTGCGCTGGCACATCCAGAGCGGCAACATTGTGATCCCCGGTTCCAAGAACCCGGCCCATATTCAGGACAACCTGGATCTGTTCGATTTTTCCCTCACCGATGAGGAGATGGCACAGATCGCCGCGATGGACAGGCAAAAACGCTACTACACCAGTACCCCTGCCATGCTGAAAGCCTATGCGGAAATGGTGCCGGATGTGGACGGGCAGAAATAAGGAGGAAATGACGATGCGGGAAAATGTTGGCGTAACATTCTGCTCCTTTCACTACATTAAACAGGCGAAGGCACACGGCGTCACCGCCACGGAGATGAGCGAGGCGCTGACGCAGCTGGCGTTCTATGCAGGGTTGCCCAAGGCCTGGGCGGCACTGCGGATGGCGAAAGATGTCTATGGGGAGGAATAAGATGGAGCGGCCTTTTGTGGTGTGCCACATGCTGGCTTCCTTAGACGGCAAAATCGACGGGGCATTCTTTGGCGCGCCGCAGACGGCCCCCGCTCTCCAGGTATACGGTGAACTGCGCGGGTTTTACGGCTGCCCGGCCACCCTGTACGGTACGACCACCATGCTGGGCGGCTATGCCGATGGGAAGGTATCGCCGCCTTCCATAGACGGGAAAGGGCTGCCCAAAGAGGACTGGGTGAACCTGGCAGGCAAGGAGATGGGCAATTTCATCGTCGCGGTAGACCCTGCGGGGGAACTGGCTTATTCCGGCCCCTCCCTCGAAAAGAAAAGCCGCCCTGCCGCCCATGTGATCGAGGCGCTGACGCAGCAGGCCTCCCCGGCCTACCTTGCCTATTTGCAGGAGCGGGGCGTGTCTTATCTGTTCGCCGGCAAAGAACGGCTGGACTGCGACCTGCTCCTCCAAAAACTGTACCGGCAGTTTGGCATTGACAAGCTGATGCTGGCGGGCGGTGGGATCGTCAATGGGTCGTTTCTGGCTGAGGGCCTGGTGGATGAGTTCAGCCTGGTGGTCGCGCCGGTGGCCGACGGCGGCAGCGGCGTGGCCTCCTTTGCCCAGGCGGACTTTCTGCCCCACTGGCCCCCGGCAGCCTTTCATCTGAAAAGTGCGGAAAACCCGCAGCCGGATGTGTTGTGGCTGCGCTATACAAAGGCATAAAACGTAACACGTTTATATCAAGGCATCTGCTGTGCAGATGCCTTGTTTTGCGCTTTTAGTAGCAAGCCAAAGGTTAAAACTCCATAACGAATCGAGACTTCTGTAACCTCGATAGAACCCTTACAATAGAATCAGAAACAAGAAAGCTTCTCTTGGCAGAGTCCAGAGAGGTGCTGCGAATCTACGGAAAGGAAGTCATGAATGATGGAATATGTAACATTGCATAACGGAGTCAAAATGCCGAAACTGGGATATGGTGTTTTCCAGGTTTCAAATGAAGAGTGCGAGCGCTGTGTATTGGATGCCATTTCGGTGGGCTACCGCTCCATCGATACGGCGCAGTCCTACGGAAATGAGGAGGCAGTGGGCAGTGCCGTTCAGAAATCCGGCGTGCCCCGCGGGGAACTGTTCCTCACCAGTAAAATCTGGATGTCTAACGCCAGTTATGAAAAAGCGAAAGCCTCTATCGACAAGTCCCTGCAAAAGATGAAAACGGATTATCTGGACCTGATGCTGATCCATCAGCCCTTTGGGGACTACTACGGCGCTTACCGGGCGATGGAGGAAGCCTACAAGGCCGGGAAGCTCCGGGCCATCGGGGTGTCCAACTTCTACCCGGACCGGCTTATTGACCTGTGCCAGTTTGCGGAGGTTTCCCCCATGGTCAACCAGGTGGAGACCCATGTATTCCAGCAGCAAAAAGTTGCTCATGAATATATGAAAAAGTACGGCGTACAGCACGAAGCCTGGGGCCCCTTTGCAGAGGGCAAAAAGAGCTGTTTTACCAACCCCGTGCTGGTGGAGATCGGCCAGCATCACGGCAAAACAGCCGCTCAGACCGCCCTGCGGTTCCTCATCCAGTCTGATGTGGTGGTGATCCCCAAATCCACCCACAAGGAGAGGATGGAGCAGAACCTGGATGTGTTCGATTTTGCCCTGAGCGATGCTGAAATGGATGCCATCCGCGCATTGGATGCGGGCAAGAGTCTGTTCTTCGACCATTACGACCCTGCCACGGTGGAGATGCTGACCAATATGGGGAAAACCAGGATTGTATAAGGAGGGCGGCAAAATAGACTATTTCTTTGGAAAAGGGAAGTGATTGAGATGCAAAAAAAGAAATGTACTCTATTTCCTGTCCTCCTGGTATGCTGCGTTTTATCTCTCACTGTCCTCGCCGGCTGTACATCTTCCGGCTCAGCCGCACAGCCCCAGACAACAGAATCTACTGGCCAACCGGAATCGTCTGAGCCGCTGGAATCATCCGAACAGGCGTCCGATAGGGACCGTACCGTTTTCTCCAGTGCAGAGCCGCCAGACAGAGAGACAGGCCTGGTCCCAGAACAGGTTTTGGAGGGGGAAACCGGGACGATTCATTACAGCTATTATCTCCCGGAAAACTATGACCCGCAAAAGCATTACCCGCTGATAATGGTGATGCCGGGATATGACATGATGTGGTTCGGCGAAGAGTCCTCCGGCTCTAATTTGAATTGGGACGGCTTTTTATGTTGGACAGAGCTCCCGGAGGAGATGATTGTTGTCTCTGCCCAGCTCACCGACTGGCATGAAACATCGGCCCGACAGGGCATTGAGCTGACAGAATACTTTATCAACCTTTTCTCTGTGGATCAAAACCGGGTATATGCGGCAGGTTACTCCGCCGGCGGGGAGACCATGTCCCAGGCAGTGTCCATGCGCCCGGATCTTTATGCAGCCTATCTGCACGGCGCATCCCAGTGGGATGGGGACTATGCGCCCATCGCGGAAAACGGCGTGGCCGTGTATATTTTTATGGCGGAGCACGATGAGTATTACGGCGCAGAGCGGGCATGGGACGCATACAACAGCCTCCGTGATGCCTATATCGAGGCCGGATGGAGCGAAGAACAGATCAGCGAAGTCTTACAAATCCAGACGCCGGATGACGAATGGTTTGCCCAGCGCGGCGTAACCGGAAACTACCATGGAGGCGGCAACGCGGTGTTTGGAGAAGAAGATGTTCTGAACTGGGTTTTATCTCATTCTAAGGAGCGTGATATTTCATGAAGGTATTGTTGGTAAACGGAAGCCCGCACAGGGAAGGCTGCACGTATACGGCGCTGTGCACGGTGTCAGAGGCGCTGAATCAGAATGGGATTGACACGGATATTTTCTGGATTGGGAAGAAACCTCTCTCCGAATGCATCGCCTGCCACAAGTGCAGTGACCTCAACCGCTGCGTATTCCAGGATACGGTAAACGAATTTTTATCACTGGCGGAGGACTACGATGGCTTTGTGTTTGGCACACCAGTCCATTGGGCCGCAGCCACCGGCGCAATCACTTCCTTTTTGGACCGTGCTTTTTATGCAGACCTGAACGGGGGCGGCGGACGCTTCTATTTGAAGCCTGCGGCGGCAGTCCTATCAGCCCGGCGGGCCGGAACGACAGCCACCTGGGATCAGGTCAACAAATATTTTGGCCTGATGCAGATGCCCATTATCACCTCCCGCTATTGGAATATGGTGTACGGAACCACTCCGGAGGAGGTGCTGCAGGATCGGGAAGGAATTTATACCCTGCGGACCCTTGGACACAATATGGCTTATTTTCTGAAATGCAAGGAAGTCGGCAGCAAGCTGGTGCCGCTGCCCCCGCTGGAAACGCCGGAACGGACCAATTTCATCCGATAAAACAAAATTGGAGAACAGGAGGCCACACCAATGAAGCCCAAAATGATTGGAAAAATCACGGTGGATCTTGGCATGACCATCCTTCTGATGCTGCTTATGGCCTTTGAACTGATCGGCAGAACGGCCCATGAGTGGATCGGGGCCGGGATGTTCGTGCTGTTTATCCTTCACCACATCCTAAATAGAAAATGGACGGGCAATCTGCTCCATGGACGGTATACTCCCTATCGCGTCTTACAGACGGTGAGCGCCGTTCTGGTTTTCCTGGCAATGCTGGGGTCCATGGTCAGCGCTGTGCTGATCTCTCGTGAGGTGTTTGTGTTTCTTTCCATTAGCGGAGGGCGCAGTTTCGGACGGACTCTGCACATGCTCTGCGCTTACTGGGGCTTTTTGTTTTTATCTTTCCATCTGGGGATTCACTGGAACATGATCCTTGGCATAGCGGGAAAGCTGTGTGGAAAACCGTCTAAAATGAGGGCAAGACTGATCCGCGCGGCAGGGGTTCTGATCGCGGTTTATGGCGTGTATGCCCTGATCCACCGGGACATTCCCAGCTACTTGTTCTTGCAAACTCCGTTTGTATTTTTCAACTTTGAAGAACCGCTCGTCCTTTTCTTTCTGGATTATCTGGCTGTCATGGGCTTGTTTGTGTTCGCAGGGCACTATGCGGGAAAAGCAGTTCGATTTTTACCGAAAAGTCAGGAGAGGAGGATGCCATGAAGCGGCTTCTATCCAGCCTTCTGACGATATGCCTGATTGCCGGGCTGGCCGGCTGCGGTATGGAAAGCCCGCAAGGCAATAAGAGGAGCTATGGGATTTATTTGATTCTTGAAATACCTTCTAAAGGAATGTCTAATGGATCAATGAAATTCCCATCAAAAAGTGACGGCGACTACGGATATTGAAGGGTTTCATCCCATGCGCAAAACACTAATGCAGCGGCACATTCTCGACGATCGCCGTCGTGATCGGCGTGGCGTTCGGCGTCATCGGCATCATCCTCGTCCTGCCACTTGGCGAACCAGGAGAAACAGATCGAGATGCTCGAGGAGATCAGCGACCATCTCATCGCGATGGAGTCAAAGAAGAAGGAATAAACCGAGATTCGCACAATAGAAATTCTTTAAAGCACAACCATCAAAAAGAAAATCCCGGAAAATCGCATTCCGCTGCGGTTTTCCGGGATTTTTGTTTTTGGAAAACTTTTATGGTTCCTCAAAGGAGCTTTTCATACATCAACACAAAGCGATGCGGAGGAATCCTTACGACGTGATGACAAACCGTAACAGCGTCCAAATCCCCCCAAACCGGCTCCAGGCCATCCGGCACGGTTTCTTCCGCTTCTGTGTGTCCGAAATTAAACCAGCACCAGACCCGTTTTTTCTGATACGTCCGGCAATAGGCAATCACATCCGGCGAAGCAGGCACCGGGGTAATGGTGCCCCAAATCCATACATCGCGGAACGGGCCGTGCTGGCGAAACGCGATCATCTTTTTATAAAATGCAAGCACACTGTCCTCACAGGCGGACTCTGCCTGCGCATTGCACGTGGGATATTCCTGAGCCATATCCAGCCATGGCTTGGTTTCCGAAAAGCCGCCATACCGCTCCCCATTCCACGGGAATGGGGTACGGGTATTGTCACGGCTTCGCAAATTGAGAACGTGCAAGGCTTCTTCCTCATGCAGCCCCGCCTGGATTGCGCGATGGTACTGGTCTATACTGGCTACGTCGCGGAACTGATCGAGGCGCGTGCGTTCGAAGTTTACCATTCCCAGCTCCTGCCCTTGGTAAAGGAAAGGCGTGCCGCGCAAAAAGAAATACATGGCGCCTAACGTTTTCACCGCAGCCGGGTCTTCCTGCGCGCTGCCCAGATACTTGCTGGCAGCCCGGGGCTGGTCATGGTTTTCGATAAAATTGGCCGCCCATCCATACTGCTGCACCGCAAGCTGGCTTTCAAAAATCCCTCGCCGCAAATCCGCTATGGTCCAGGGAACCTGCCGGAACCATTCGCCGCCAGGGGCGAGATCGATATCGGTATACCGGAAATCAAACACCATGGAAAAATAGCCGTCTTCCCCAATAAACGCCTGGAGCTGGTCATATGGCACGCCCGCCGTTTCCGCTACGGTCACGCAGTCATACCGCGCAAAAGTCTCCCGGCGCAGCTCCCCGAGAAATTCCCCGAGCCCCGGCTGATTGCGGCAGGCTTTGATGCATTCGGCCATGCCGTCGTCGCCGTCCGGTTCCCGATCCGCCCAGGTCTGGTCTTTTTTAAGGAAATTGATCGCATCCAGCCGGAAACCCGCGATGCCCCGCTCAAGCCACCCATTGACCATGCGGTACAGCTCCCGGCGCAAAGCCGGATTTTCCCAATTGAGATCCGGCTGCTTCTTGCCAAACGCGTGAAAATAGTATTCCTCCCGCCCGGGGACCTTCTCCCATACACTGCCGCCAAACACAGAACGCCAATTGTTGGGCGGGCGCTTGCCGGATTTAAAAATATAGTAGTCATGGTAAGGACTGTGTGGGTCGGCCAGCGCCTGCTGAAACCACGGATGTTCGTCCGAGGTATGGTTAATAACCAGATCCATCAGGATGCCGATCCCCATCCGTTTGGCCTGTGCGATGAGCGTTTCGAGATCCTGCATGGAGCCAAATTCGGGTGCCAAGGCCGTATAATCGGCAACGTCGTAGCCGTTGTCCGCCATAGGGGATTTGTATATGGGGCAAAGCCACAGCAGCGTGACCCCCAGGTCTTTGAGATACGGCAGCTTTTGAAGAATGCCCGGAAGATCTCCGATACCATCTCCATTGCTGTCGCAGAAACTTTTCGGGTAAATCTGATAGACAATTTCTTTCTGCCACCATTTTTGCTTCATAACGGAGCCTCCTTACGGTCCCATCGCTCAAACGCAATGCATCTTGCCGGAATGGAATCCACATCTGGTTCTTGCACCATCCTATCACGGGAGGTCCCATTCGACAAGTAGCAATATGTTAGAAATGTATTTTATCTTCATGGGGCCATCAATCATCCGGAATATGGGCTGCCGGCTGCCCTTCCATGGGTGCGGAAATTGTCGAAAAAAGGTAAACTGTTTTTTCGAAATTTACGCAGGAAATATTTCTTTTTGCATAAATAAAACAGCGTGAGAAAAAATGAAAAAGCTCTCGAAAAGCCCTCGATATATTTCACGATATTCTCAAAAAAGCAGGAAAAGAAAATTCGACAAATACTTCGTTTTTTCGCGCCAAAAAAGCATCTTCAAACGGCTCAGCATGCGACATTTCAGCTGGCAATTTTCTTTGAACGAAAGGTCCGATTCTTCTTGGATGTATGGGAAATCGTTTTCGAAGAAAAATTTTTCCGTTTTTTTATAATAGCTATCGACTTTCGCTTTTATACATGATATACTGAGCACAGAGCGACTCTATTAGACATTTAGGGAGATAAACGACTATGACAAATCGAGAGGGATCTACAAATGAAATGGAGCTGCAGGGCCGTAAGACGAGCGGAACCGCGCTGAGCCTTCGCAATGCCATGAAAAAAGCGACAGCGGAAATGCTTATCCTTTATTACCTGCAAAAGCGCCCCATGTACGCTTATGAAGTTACGCAGATGATTGCAAACGACACCAACGGCGTCCTCGCTTTTAACACGATGTACTTTGCCTTTCACCGCTTAAAGGACAACAACTTTATTGCGGAATATCGCAAAGATGTGTCCGAAGATAACCGTATCCGCATTTATTTTAATATTACAGATGCCGGCATCTCCTATTGGAAGTCTCTGGTTGAGGAATATCGGAAGATTACGAAGGCGATCTCTGAAATCATCACATCCATCCCCGACCCTGCACAGGCCTAACATACAGCGGCTGCGGGAACGCCGTCAAAAAATTCTTTTGTTGAATATAGAGGCGTTTTCTCCGTTATTCTGCTGATTTTTTCTATTCTTTTCGTGCGCCCCATTTACAAACGCTCAAAAAAAGCGTATAAATGGGGGTGTACTTTATCGATTAAGTGTGAAGGCAGGGAGAATGGCGATGCGCAAACGTGTAACGGCACGGGACGTAGCCGAAGCTGCGGGCGTGACGGCAACCACCGTCTCATACGTATTAAATAACGTCCCAAACCAAACCATTTCCCCGGAAACGCGCCAACGTGTTTTACAGGCAGCCAAAGCGCTCAAATATGTGCCGAATGTAGCGGCACGTTCTTTGCGCAGCCGGCAGAGCCTGTGTGTGGGAGTTGTGCTCAAAAAGAATCTGACGCACCCGCGTTTTAACCAGATGCTGCAGGGCATTCAGCAGACCCTCAACGCCAACGGCTATAACCTGATGCTGTGCGGCGCTCACAAAAAGACGGAAAGCGGCTATCCGGATTACCTGCACATCTATTTGGAACAGCGCATTGACGGCATCCTGTTTCTTGCGGAAGAAAACCATCCGCCGGATGCAGCTGCCAAGCAATGCATTCTGGAAAATCACATTCCCTTCGTTGCGTTTGACTGTCAGGAACAGGCGCCAGGCTACAGTACCGTTGATCTCGATTACGAAGAAAGTGCGTTTACCGTTGCGCAGACCATGCTCTCCCGCTGCCGCAAAACGCTTTTCTATGTGCGCCCTACCCTTTCCAACGCACAAGAATCGAAGCGGGAAGCCGGTGTCCGCAGGGCGGCAGCGCAGTTCCCGCAAAAGCAGCTCATTGTAGGTAAAATGCCCGCAAGCTATCAAAGCACGGATGAAGCCGATCAGCTCTTGCGCGGATTTCCGAATGCCTCGATGCAGAATCCCTCTCTGCGGCCTGCTTTTTTCAAGGAAGTGGAAACACTCCTGCTGCCAATGATGGAATGTTTAGAGCCGGGCGACGCCATTCTCTCCAGCTGGGCGACATGGACGCGCTTTCTGCGCTGGCTGCGCAGAGACGTACCTTTGATCACCGGTGAACTGGCAAACAACGGCGAAGATTTTTCCGGCGGGGATATTTATGCGCGTATGCCGAATTTCCAGGCGGGTCAATGCTGTGCGCAGTTGCTTTTGCGCGCTTTAGCCGGAAACGCGCCGGAAAGCCGCGTCCTTTCGATTCCATGTATGGAGCGGGACCGGTCGCTCGATTGGCTGTTCATCCCTTAAACAGCTATGCGGCGTATGCTGCAGATCAGGAAGGAAGCCTTTGGATGCCTCGGCAGGGGCAGCTTCTTTTTTGCCGCATTACTTAATCGAATAAGTCAATTTAAAATGTTTTTTATCAAATGGGATTACAAAAGCATACCGATCCCTTTCAGGTACGACTTTTTCCCATCAAATAAAAAACAGATTGCGTTCAAAATCTGCATGATCGCTGCACCGTATTCTGCGCAGCGAAAAAAAGAGGAGGATCTTTCTTATGCCACTCGTTCCGTTAAAACCCGTTTTGGATGCGACTCAAAAATACGGCTATGCGCAGGGGGCATTTAACGTCAATGCCGTTGCCCAGGCAGAAGCTGTGATCGCCGTCCATGAAATGTTCCGCTCCCCCGCCATCCTGCAGGGGGCCGATCTGGCGAATGCCTTTATGGGCGGACGTGTTGACTTTCAAAACGGCACGCTGGAAGACAAAAAAGTCGGTGCACGCAATATTGCCAAAGCCGTTAAACGCTTTGCGGAACAAAGCCCCATTCCGGTCGTTCTGCACTTGGACCATGGCCGCGACTTTGACAGCTGCAAAGCGGCGATTGCGGGCGGCTATACGTCGGTCATGATCGACGGGTCTTCCCTATCGTTTGAAGAAAATGTCGAACTGACACGCGAGGTTGTCAAGTACGCGCACCCGCTGGGCGTTTCGGTGGAAGGCGAACTGGGTGTCCTGGCCGGCGTAGAGGATCACGTGTTCGCAGCGGCCAGCACGTATACCAATCCCCTGTCCGCCGTGGAATTTGTGCGCAAAACCGGCGTTGATGCACTCGCCATCAGCTACGGCACGATGCATGGCGCTTCGAAAGGCAAAAACGTCAAACTGCGCCGTGAAATCCCGATTGCCGTGCGCGAGTGCCTGATGCACGAAGGGCTCTCCTGCACGCTCGTCAGCCACGGCTCCTCGACCGTGCCGCGCTACATCGTCGATGAAATCAACGCTCTGGGCGGCAACATCCAGAATGCGTACGGCATTTCGAAAGAGGAATTGAAGGCGGCCATCCCCTGCGGCATTGGCAAAATCAACGTGGACACCGACATCCGCCTCGCCGTCACGCGCAACCTGCGCGAGCTATTCCGCGACGAACCCGCACTGCGGGACGACCCGAAGGTTGGCGGCATTTGGAAGCTGCTTGACGAAAAGCGCGACGCCTTTGACCCGCGCGCCTTCCTCGCGCCAATCATGGACACGGTCATGTACGGCACGGGCGATGAAGGTTCTGTGCGCAAAATCACGGACGCGATGCGCCGCGGCGTACAGGAAGCGGTCGGCACGCTGATCGTTGAATTCGGCAGCGTCGGACGCGCACCGCTCGTCGAACAGGTTTCGCTCGAGGAAATGGCGGCACGGTACCAGAAGGCCGGCATCTAAATAAAATGCAAGAAAACTCGCATACAGGGAATGAGAAAGGAAGCAGAGAATTTATGCGTTATCTCTTTTTAAACTTAAAGCGCTTTGACATCCCCACCGAATATGGCGGCGTCAACCGGCTGGCCGCCCCGAAAGACTGGGGCCGGGAAATTATCGCGCAGACGCAGGAAGGGCTGCGCACCTATTCCGACGCACAGTTCGTCGATTTCTTCCCCGAGGCGCATCTGATTCCCGCGGGCGAAGCGCTTGCAGCGGACAGCCCCGTTCAAATCGGCTGCCAGGGTGTCTTCCGCGAAGATACGGCGCCGGGCGGAAATTTCGGCGCGTTCACAACAAACCGCCCCGCCAACGCCGCGAAAGCACTCGGCTGCACCTGGACCATGATCGGACACTGCGAGGAACGCAACGACAAAGCGGGCATCCTCGCGGAAGCAGGCGTTTCGGACCCTGCCGCAGTCGACCGGCTGCTCAACAAGGAAGTGAAAGCTGCCGTGGCGGCCGGCTTAAAGGTACTGTTCTGCATCGGCGAGAAGAGCGAAGAACAGCCGCAGTGGGAGCAGGTGCTCGGCCGTCAGCTGGATCTGGGGCTTGCCGGTGTTGACCACAGCAAAATCGTCATCGGCTACGAACCGGTTTGGAGCATCGGGCCGGGCAAGACGCCGGCGGACAAGCCGTACATTGAAAAAATCGCACGGTTTGTCAAAGCACATACGGATGGCATTCCCGTCGTATATGGTGGGGGTTTAAAAACGGACAATGCCGCCATGCTCGCTTCGATTCCCGAAATTGACGGCGGATTGATCGCCTTGACGCGGTTTTCCGGAGAAATCGGTTTTTATCCCGAAGAATACCTCGACATCATCCGCATCTATTTAACCGAAGCGGAAAAATCATAAAAATCTCCCATCAAAATTCCGAATCCAAATTATAAGGAGGCTTTTTATATGAAACTGGACTTTGAATACGGACAGGGCTTGATGAGCGCCAACCTGCCTGACACGACCGACATCTTTATCCCCGGGGAAACGGTGGCCGACCCGCCGTGCCTGCCGCAGGACTGGGACAGTCTTTATAACGCGACGCTCGACTCGATCCGCCATCCGATCGGCATGCCGACGCTGACGGAGCTCGCGCACAAGGGCAGCTCTGTCGTCATCGTCATTCCGGACATCATCAAGGGCGGCAACCAGCCGACGAGCCACCGCAAAGTCGCGATCCGCGCCTGCCTGGACGAACTGTACGCGGCGGGCGTTGAGAAGAAAGACATTCTGCTTTTGTTCTCCAACGGCCTGCACCCGCGCGCGACCGTACCGGAAATGCAGACGATTTTAGGGCCGGAGCTCTTCTCGGAATTCTATCCGGATCAGATTACGAGCCACGACAGCGAAGACTACGAGCATTTGGTTGACCTCGGCTGCACGCCGCAGGGCGACCACGTGATTATGAATAAGTACGTCTACGACGCAGACGTCGCCATCCTGATCGGCCACACGCAGGGCAACCCGTACGGCGGCTATTCCGGCGGCTACAAGCACTGCGCAACGGGCATCACGCATTGGCGCTCGATCAGTGCGCACCACGTGCCGCGCATCATGCACCGCCCGGATTTCGTGCCGGTTTCGACCCACAGCGAGATGCGCCACAAGTTCGACCAGCAGGGCATGTTCATGGAAGAAAAGATGGGCAAGAAATTCTTCTGCTGCGACGCCGTACTCGACACGAAGAGCCGTCAGATTGAAATCCATTCCGGCTGGGCGAAAGAGATGCAGCCGATCTCCTGGAAGATGGCGGACAAGCGCACATTCGTGCCGTGGGCCGAAAAGAAGTATGACGTGCTCGTGTTCGGTATGCCGACGAACTTCCACTACGGCAACGGCATGGGCACAAACCCGATCCAGATGATGCAGGCCCTCTCCGCACAGGTGATCCGCCACAAGCGCATCATGAGCGACCACTGCGTGTTCATCGTTTCGAGCATCTGCGACGGCTATTTCCACGACGAACGCTGGCCGTACCTGCGCGAGCTGTACAATCTGTTCCAGCATGACTACATGCAGACGCTCGCGGATATGAACCGCTACGGCGAATACTTCGCGACGAAGGAAGAATATATCCGCAAGTACCGCTTCGCAAACGCATTCCACCCGTTCCACGGCTTCTCAATGATGAGCTGCGGCCACATTGCGGAGATGGACACGTCGGCCATCTACATCGTCGGCGCGCGTGAGCCGGGCCTGGCGCGCGGCATGGGATTAAAGACCCGCGCGACGTTTGAGGAAGCGCTCGAGGACGCAAAGCGCAAGTTTGTCGGCCCGAACCCGAACATCCTCGCGCTGCCGCGCACGTACACGACGACGGCCGTCCATCTGTGCATGAAGGACCCGGCGTTAAACGGCGACATCTAAACATTTCTATTTCCTAAGATACGCAAACAGCGGAGGGCTCTCCGGAAAGCCCTCCGCTGTTTTTCTGTATGAAATTTTTGGAACGCTGGGGTATGGCGTTACGCCGGATTCTTCGGCACGCGCTTGCGGCTGTGGTATTTCAGAAGAGCTCCAATTGCTACCACTAGCAACAGCAATGTTGTCGTGTAAATTTTCGAAAATTGCGAAATCACATCAGAATATGGTTGTGTGTTTATCAAAACGATCAGAACGATTCCAACTGCTACATAAGCGCCAACCAAAATAAGCTGCGTAAACCACGGAAATCGATTCGAAGGCGGATGTGCCTTTTCCCACGCACTTTTCCTTGCATGTATTTTCAGATAATACGCTGCAATTCCAACAGGGATAGAGGCTGCCAGCCAAAAGCCCATAAAATAAAGGCTACCAGAAAACGGCCCGTTGAAAGTCTCCAGAATCATGAAGACAAGTCCAACAACAGCCCAAGCGATACAAAGTAGTTTCCACCAAATAGGCGAAAAGCGCTTTTCTAGATATTGCTCCGGGACGGGATTCATGAGAATACCTCCTTTCTGAAACGATGAGGGGGCTTTTCTACCTTTACGGGCACGGCATGCGGCAGAACGTTTCCTAGCCCATGGGACTCATTCCTTTCTTCCCTGGTTTGCGCGGCATTGCGTTCCAAGTTTTTCCTTTGGTTTTATTATACGCTCTTTTGCGTGTATTGTAAATAATTTTTTGATACTTTGTATATCCGCATGATTTTAGAACATACCGTTCGTCCGATTCCTGTAAAAAACTTATACATTTTCCGACACACCCTCTTTGGCTGCAAAAAAGCGCGGCAGGAACACTCCCTGCCGCGGCTTTCGTCTGTGCTTATTCTTCTTTTCCTTCCGGCGCGGGCTCCGCTTTCGGCGGGGCCGGATACGGCGAAGGCTTCGGGTGGCCGTTCGGCACGGCGGAGGTGCCAACTTCCACAAGATACGTGCTCAGAAAATCCGCCGCGTGCAGCTTGACGGCGAGCGGGTACTTTTGATACGCCTGCGAAACCGCCGACGAACCGCCGCGCGCCGCATCGTCAAAGCCGCCCATGTGCCAGCGGATAGCCATCGCCTCGCTCGTCTTGAGGCGCAGGAAACGCTCAATTAAAAACACGGACTTTTCCCCGTGGCCGTAAGGGAACTGGTCCTCGACCGCGTAGTAGGGGCGCTGTTCCCAGCGGCCCTGCTCATTTTTGACGTTGCGCGTGCTCTGCTTATAGAAATTTGCCTTACAGACGTCGTGCAGAAGGCCGCAGATCGCATAGCTTTCCGCTTCATTCTCCCCCTCCGGCGGGAAATGCCGGCACAGCGTTTCGTAAACGCTCACACTGTGCTGGACAAGGCCGCCGCGGCATGCGCAATGGTAGCGCGTACTGGCCGGCGCCTCAAAAAAGTCGGTGCGCCTGAGCCATTCCAAAAGCTGCTGCGCGCCCGCGCGATGAATCTTTTCGTTATAAATCGTCAAAAATTGTTCCTGGAAATCCACTGCTGTCCCCCGCTTTTGCATGCTTGGCGGCCCGGGCTGCGCAGGGCGGCCGGGCCGTACCTTAGCATTTTACCATGGGCGCGCGGCCGCGTCAATTTGTAAGCGTAACGTTGTAATCCACCAAAAACCAATGCATCTGCAAAAGATACGCGAAAATCTGCGGCACGCGCATGAGCTGGCCGTACCACGGCTCCGCCAAAGAATCCGGGTCCTGCTGCAGCGCTTTGAGGAACGGCAGATTTAAAAGGTCTTTTAACGGGCTTTCCTCCATCGCGCGCCAGAAAAGCGCGCACACGCGCGCAAAATAGGCGGGGCTGAACGTGCGCGGGTACGGGCTTTTTTTGCGCCAGGTGATGCGCGCGGGCAGAAGGTCCTGGAACGCTTCGCGCAGGACGCCCTTCTCCCGGCCGTGCAGGTTCTTGTATGCCCAGGGCATATTGTACGCATATTCGACCAGGCGGTGGTCGCAAAACGGCACGCGCATTTCCAGGCCCCAGTACATCGACATGCGGTCCTTGCGCGTCAAAAGCGTCTGCATAAACCAATCGGTATTCAGGCGGAACATTTCGCGCATGCGGGCATCCCGGCGGCTTTCCCCGGGCAGCTTTTCGGTGTCGTCGACGGTCGCCTGGTACTGCGCATGGACCCAGTCCGCCGCGTCGCCGGAGAGGACGCCGGGCTGCAGCACCTGCAGGCGCAGATCAACGGACCGCGACCACGGGAACGTCTCTTCAAACAGGATCTCTTCGCGGTGATACCACGGATAGCCGCCGAAAATCTCATCCGCGCATTCGCCGGAAAGGCCGACGGTAAACTTGCGCTTGATTTCGCGAAACAGCAAAAGCATCGACGAATCGACGTCCGCCATGCCGGGCACATCGCGCGCGTGGACGGCATCGCGCAGCGCGTCGGCCAGCTCCAGATTGTCGAGCACGATGTTGTGGTGATCCGAACCGATATGCTGCACCATGTCGCCGATAAAGTCGCTGTCGGGATTCGGCTGGAAAAGGCTTTTTTGAAAATAGCGCGCATTGTCCACATAGTCCACCGAATAGGTCGTGAGCGTTTCGCCGCGTTCGCGGGCAGCTTTGGCCGCCACAGCCGATAGGATGGAGCTGTCAAGTCCGCCGGAAAGCAGCGTGCACAACGGCACATCGGACACAAGCTGCCGGCGGATGCTGTCGGTTAAAAGCGCACGCACGTGCGCAACCGTTTCGGCCTCGCCGTCGGCGTGCGGCTTCGCGAGCAGCTTCCAGTAACGGTGTTTTTGCAGGCCTTCCTGCAAAGAATAGGACAGGCACTCCCCGGGCCTTAATTCCTCAATGCCTTCGAAAACGGTCTTGCCCGGTATGGCGGCCGGACCGAGCAGGAAAAGCATTTTCAGGCCCTCCTGCCCCACACGGGGCGGCAGAAGCGGATTTTGCAGCAGGGCTTTTAATTCCGAGGCAAATAGAAACGCATCCGGCTTTTGCGCGAAGAAAAACGGCTTGACGCCGAGCCGGTCGCGCGCCGCAAACAGGCGCCGGCGCCGCTTTTCCCACACGGCAAACGCGAAAATGCCATTGAGTTTGGACAGGCACGCTTCCCCCCACTGCACGTACGCCCACAAAAGCACTTCCGTGTCGCTGCGGGTAGAAAATGGGCAGCCCGCCGCCGCAAGCTCCGCGCGCAGTTCGGGGGCGTTATACAATTCGCCGTTATAAACGAGCGTATACGTCTCCCCTTTCCACTCAGCCGTCATCGGCTGGCGGCCGCCTTCCGGGTCTACGACTTTCAAGCGCCGGTGGAGCAGGCAAACGTGTTGCTCCAGATACTGCCCGCTGTCGTCCGGGCCGCGGCGGGCCAAAGCCGCACTCATGCGGTCGAGCACTGCCTGCTGTCCGGGCAAATCGACATGGCCGTCAATCCAGCCTGCAATTCCACACATAAAGGTCCTCCTTTTCATTCGTCTTGCCTTAGTCTATGCATCCGGGAAAAATGCGTCCCTTTTTTTCGGGGATTTCACACGATTTTGCATCCATCCGGGCCTTAAAAACCGATTGACCGCAGACGTTTGTGGTGATATGATTATAGCATGAGAACATATATGGTCTCCGGCTTGTACTGGGACCTGTGCATCCACTGTGCAATTTTGAGAAAGGAGAAGCCGTATGCAAACCTTTACGTATACAATTACAGATCCGCTGGGCCTGCATGCACGCTCGGCCGGTCTGCTTGTCAAAGAAGCGGCCCGCTGGACGTGTGAGATTACGATTTCCTGTGGGGAAAAGCACGCCAACTGCAAGCATATCTTCGCCATCATGGGCATGGCTGTCAAGCAGGGGGCAGCGGTAACGATCACCTGCGAAGGAACGGACGAGGAACAGGCGAAAGACTCCCTGCTGCAATTCTTTGAGAAGACTCTGTAACACGTTTTCGGAACTTTTATAAAAAAGGAGGGTTCTTCTATGATTACGCTGCAAGGGACCGGTGTCAGCCGCGGCCTTGCTTTCGGAAAACTCCACTTCTTTGTGCACGATACCGACCCCGCCGTAAAATCCACCGTAGAAGATGTAGAGGCGGAGGTTGAGCGTTTTGAAGCCGCACGTCAAAAAGCGGTCTCCCAACTTGCCCAGCTTTCCATCCGCGCAGAAAAAGACCTGGGCGAAGAAAACGCACTGCTGTTCCAAATCCATCAGATGATGCTGGAAGATCCCGATTACACGGATTCCGTCACGAAGCGCATCCGCAGCCAGCATATCAACGCCGAATATGCGGTGCAGGAGACGGAAAAGCAATTTACGGCGATGCTTTCCAAAGCAGACGGTTCCTATATCCGCGGCCGGACCATCGATGTACTGGATATTTCAAATCGCGTGATCTCCATTTTGTGCGGGGCCCATCCGCCGGCACCGCCGCAGACGGACGCACCGTGCATCATTGCCGCGGATGACCTGACGCCCAGCGAGACGGCCCAGCTTGACAAGAAGATGACGCTTGCGTTTGTGACAAGCGGCGGCTCTCCCAACGCGCACACGGCGATTTTTGCGCGCACGTTGGGCATCCCCGCCGTTGTGAATTTGGGCGTGAGCCTTCTGCCCTCCTATGAAGGGCGGGAAGTGATCGTGGACGGTGAATCTGGGAAAGTGTATGTGGACCCGGATGAAGCGACCCGCGTAAAGGTGATGGAACGCCAAGAGGCCGAAAAGGCCCACCGCACGCTGCTTCTGCAGTACCGCGGCAAACAGACGCAGGCGCGTTCGGGGGAAACGGTCAAGCTGTATGCCAACATTTCTTCTACGGACGATATGGAGGCCGTGCTCGAAAACGACGCGGAAGGGGTCGGCCTGTTCCGCAGCGAATTTTTATACCTGCGCGCAACCGACTTTCCCTCTGAAGAGGCGCAGTTCGCCGCTTATAAGGAAGTCGTGCAAAAGATGCAGGGGAAGCCGGTCATCATCCGCACACTTGACATTGGCGCGGACAAGCGCGTCTCTTATTTCCATCTGCCGCGAGAGGAAAATCCCGCCATGGGCATGCGGGCCATCCGCATCTGCCTGACACGGCCCGATATTTTCCGCACCCAGCTGCGCGCTATTTACCGCGCCGCCGCATTCGGAAATGTGGCAATCATGTTCCCGATGATTACCTCCGTAGAAGAGCTGCAGCGCTGTAAAGAGTTTTGCACGCAGGTACGTCAGGAACTTGCGGAAAAGGGCATCCCCTTCGGCGAATCGGTGCCGCTCGGCATCATGGTGGAAACGCCGGCCGCCGCCCTGACCAGCGACCTGCTCGCACGGGAAGCGGACTTTTTCAGCATTGGCACGAACGACCTGGCGCAATACACCCTTGCGTGCGACCGGCAAAACACCGCTGTTACCGCCTTTTGCAATATGCGCCACCGCGCGGTATTTGACTTGATTGAATTTACCGCCAAGAATGCGCACAAAGCACACATCCCGGTCGGCATTTGCGGGGAATTGGCTGCAGATTTCCGCCTTGCAAAGACCTTCTTAAAGATGGGCATCGACGAACTGTCCGTCCCTCCCTCCGTGGTGCTGCGCCTGCGCGCACACATTTCGACACTTGACCTTTCAGAGGAGACCCTATGATTTATACGGTTACGCTTTCTCCATCTCTTGATTACTGCATGACATTCCCGCATGTCACGGCGGGGCAGGTCAACCGCGCACAGTCTGCGCAGATTTATCCCGGCGGCAAAGGCGTCAACGTTTCGATCCTGCTGGCGCGCTTAGGGACGCCGACGCAGGCGTTTGGGTTCTGCGCCGGATTTACGGGTGCGGAACTTTGCCGGCGGCTGGACGCGCTGGGCTGCCGGACGGACTTCGTCGAAATTCCGGGCGAGACGCGCATCAACGTCAAGCTGTTTTCAAATGTTACGACCGACTTGAACGCTGCGGGACCGCAGATTCCCAAGGAAGCCCTTTCTGCCCTGTTGGGAAAACTCACGGCTTTAAAAGAGGGCGACACGCTGGTTTTAGCCGGCGCCATTCCGGCCGGCGTACCGCAGGATTTCTATGCGCGCGCGCTGCGCGTCGTAGCGTCAAAAGGGGTCCGCACCGTTGTGGACACTTCCGGCCAGGCGTTAAAGCGGGTCCTTTCCAGCCGGCCTTTCCTGATCAAACCGAACCTAGACGAGCTTGGGGCCCTTTTGGGGCACCCTTTAAAAGGCACCAAAGAGGCGGTGCGCGGTGCACAGGCGGTCCAACAGGCCGGCGCACGCAACGTGCTGGTGTCGCTCGGAAAAGCCGGCGCTTTGCTGCTGGATGAAGAGGGACGCGCGCTGTTGGGCCATGCGCCGCAGGGAAAAGCCGTCAACCCGGTTGGCGCCGGGGACAGCATGGTCGCGGGTTTCCTTTATAGCTACCTGCAAAACGGCGACCTGCCGCAGGCGCTGCGCATGGGCCTTTTGTGCGGAAGCGCGACGACGTTTCAGCCGTGGCTTGCCAGCAAAGAGGATATCCTGGCCCTGCAAAGACGCTGCCCGGTGGAAATCACTGGTCTTTCGCTGTAAAGAAAAACAAACTGCCCCGCCTGCTTGTGGATTGCTTCTGCAAGCAGACGGGGCGATTTTGATTCGCGGTCTGCTTTTTATGAAAAAATTTGCATGAAATAAAAGAAAATCTATAAATTTTTTCGAAAATTAGCTTGAAAAATTTGCCGGATTGTTCTATACTGTTCTTAAACAAATCCGAACAAACGTTTTATTTGGAAAGGAGTTGTCTATGGAATCTCCCCCCTGCCTCGCACACATTGCCGACGATGGGCGGCAGCAAACCGTGTTGGCACATTTAGAAGGAACCGCTGCGCGATGCGCGGCATTTGCCGGCGCCTTTGACGCGGAAGCACAGGGGCGGCTGGCGGGACTGGCGCATGATGTGGGAAAATACGCGGATGCCTTTCAAAAGCGTCTGCACGGCGGCCCCAAGGTAGACCACTCTACGGCCGGCGCGTGGGAATGTTTTCAGCGCGGGCAGCCGTTTGCCGCCTTCGCGGTGGCGGGGCATCACGCGGGCCTGCCGGACGGCGGCGCAAGGACGGATTCTGCGGAGCATGGAAAATCTACTTTTTGGAGCCGCATGAATAAAGCCGCCAAAGGAGCCCTGCCATCGTATACGGCCTGGCAGCAGGCACTTTCCCTGCCGGCGGCATCTTTTCCCGCTTACACGCAGGACAGTCAAAGCGCCGGCATGTTTTTTACGCGCATGCTGTTTTCCTGTTTAGTCGATGCGGATTACCGGGATACGGAGGCATTTATGACGGGAAATCCGGACCCGCCGGCCGAAACAGGTCAAACCGTTTCTGCACTTTGGGAGCGGCTGCAAACATTCGTGAAAGGCTGGTTCCCGCCCAAAGGCGATTTGAACGCCTGCCGCTGTGCCATTCTCAACCATTGCATGGAGGAGGGCAGCCATTGTGCGCCGGGTCTTTTTACGCTGACCGTGCCGACCGGCGGCGGAAAAACCGTTTCCTCGCTCGCGTTTGCACTGGCGCACGCCAAAGCACACGGATACCGGCGCGTGATCTATGTCATCCCTTACACCTCCATCATCGAGCAGACCGCGCAGACGTTCCGGGAGATCTTGGGCGAAGAAGCTGTGCTCGAACACCATTCGGGCGTTTTTTATGATATTGACGAAGCTGATCAGCTTCTCGGCTGCTCCCATCAATGCCTATCTTCGGTGAGATTCCGGAAGGTGCCCTTTATTATGGGGAAACGAAGCGGCGCACGACGGTTATCCTCTCGGATGAGCTGCGGCAGCTGGTGTATAAAGCCGCAGCGGAAATGCACGCGCTTGCCCGCCGCGGCTATACGCCGAAGGTAAAGCCCGGAAAATCCTGCGGTGCCTGTTCGTTAAAGGATCTCTGTCTGCCTGTGCTATCCCGCCGGGAAAGGGTAGCAAACTATTTGCAGAAAGCCCTGGAGGAATCGCCATGAAGCAGATGCTGAACACGCTTTTCGTCACAAGTGAAGACCTCTACCTATCCTTAGACGGCGAAAATGTTGTGGCAAACCGCGGCAAAGAAGCCGTCGCACGGTATCCGCTGCACACGCTATCAGGAATTCTCTGCTTTTCCTATGCCGGCGCCTCTCCCGCATTGATGGGAGCCTGTGCGCAGCGGGGGATTTCCCTCGCTTTCTGTACGCCGCGCGGGAGATTCCTGGCGCGTGTAGCAGGGGAAACATCCGGAAATGTCCTATTGCGCCGCACGCAATACCGAATGGCCGATGATCCGTCCGAAAGCTGCCGGATTGCGCGCAATATGATTTTTGGAAAGGTGTATAATGCTCGCTGGGGCATTGAACGCACACGGCGTGATCACGGTTTACGTGTGGACGATGCACGCCTTGCGGATGCTTCCGCACATTTACAGACACTCCTGCCGCAAATCGAGACAGAAACCTCTTTAGATAGCCTGCATGGGCTCGAGGGTGTAGCGGCAACCGTGTATTTCGGCGTCTTTGACGAAAGGATCCTGGGAAAGAAGCCGCTCTTCTCCTTTCACACACGCAGCCGCCGCCCGCCTCTTGATCCGGTCAATGCACTGCTTTCCTTTGCATACAGTATTTTGGCAAATGATTGTGCTTCTGCGCTGGAAAGCGTGGGGCTGGATTCCTATGTCGGTTTCCTTCACCGCGACCGTCCCGGCCGGACCTCGCTGGCTTTGGACTTGATGGAAGAACTGCGTCCGTGCCTCGCCGACCGTTTTGTCCTGACCTTACTCAACAACCGCATGTTTGACAAACGGGATTTCTTGTTTCAAGAAAACGGCGCGGTGCTTCTTCAGGACAATGGCCGCAAACGCTTTTTGGAACAATGGCAAAAGCGGAAACGGGAAACGCTGACGCACCCATATCTACAGGAAAAAATGCCGTGGGGACTTCTGCCCTATGTCCAGGCACTTTTACTGGCGCGCTGTCTTCGCGGCGATTTAGACGCTTATCCACCATTTTTGTGGAAGTGAGGTTTCTATGCTGGTGCTCATCACGTACGATGTCAATACAGAAGACGCCGCCGGACGAAAACGTCTGCGCCAAATTGCCCGTCAATGTGTCAATTATGGGCAGCGCGTGCAGAATTCTGTTTTTGAATGCCTACTTGACGCTGCGCAATGCCGCATGCTGCAGGCAAAGCTTTGTGCAATCATGGATCCTGAAAAAGACAGTTTGCGCTTTTACTACTTAGGAAAGCGATACGAAAAGAAAATTGACCACTTTGGATGTAAAAAGACCTATCTTCCGGAAGAACCGATGATCCTATGAAACGCGAACCGAAAGCGCACAGAAAAGGGCGCCAGGTTCGCACCTGAAAATCTCTTTACTTTTTCAAAAAATAGAAAATTCATTCTCCTAGAATTCGGATTTTTCTCATTTTCCATATTGACATATGGGAAAATGCCGAGTATGATGAGAATGGAAATGAGATTTTTCATCATTTCTGCTGTCGCTCCCCTCGCGGGGAGCGTGGATTGAAATGTCTGAAGCGAGGACGCTGGTGCCGATGGTGACGGGTCGCTCCCCTCGCGGGGAGCGTGGATTGAAATCCGCACGGTCGGGCGGGCCGTGCGGATGATCTGGTCGCTCCCCTCGCGGGGAGCGTGGATTGAAATGCCGCCGTGATCTCGCGGCTGCACTCATAGAGCGGTCGCTCCCCTCGCGGGGAGCGTGGATTGAAATGAGCTGACGCCCCGCCGCATCCAGCAGCTCACCGTCGCTCCCCTCGCGGGGAGCGTGGATTGAAATAGCTGCACCATCGGGCAGACGGTGGAGTCCAGCCACGTCGCTCCCCTCGCGGGGAGCGTGGATTGAAATGACCACTGGCTGCGGGATGACCTCGGCCTCGTCTGTCGCTCCCCTCGCGGGGAGCGTGGATTGAAATACCAGCTTGTAGGGGTAGGAGGCGTCGGTCGCGGTCGCTCCCCTCGCGGGGAGCGTGGATTGAAATATCGGCGGCGGCCGGCTGCTGCCGGACACCCTGGTCGCTCCCCTCGCGGGGAGCGTGGATTGAAATAACGGCCTGCTTTCCGAGAAGCTGGTGCTCACCAGGTCGCTCCCCTCGCGGGGAGCGTGGATTGAAATTTCGCATACTTCCCGGAGCTAAAACCTACCGAAAGGTCGCTCCCCTCGCGGGGAGCGTGGATTGAAATTCCGAGGCTGCCGAGCTTATGCAAATCGAATCCGGTCGCTCCCCTCGCGGGAGCGTGGATTGAAATTACTGTGATTGTAATCCTCAATGTTTCTTCACACTGGTCGCTCCCCTCGCGGGGAGCGTGGATTGGAATAACAAAAACGATGCGCACAACGGAAACAACGGTGATTTGCGAGGCAGCGCTCCTTGTTGCTCCCCGCAAATTTCCGTGAAGTCCGCAAACCAACGCAAAGTCCCATGAGAAAGAAGATGAAGAAATGGAACTGCTTCTGATTTTGATTGCGCTGTTTATCCTGCCTCGATTCATCGGGGGCAACCACTAAACATTCCTTGAAGACTTCCGTATTCGAAGCAAAAAGGTCGGCAGACTGGTGAAATAGATGCCAGTCTGCCGACCTTTCTGTATCATTTATCTGGTTGCTTCTGTACCTGCGCGTTCTGCCGAAGGAGGTACTTCCGGTGCCTGGCAGCGCGGCAGCCGCACGGTGAAAACGGAACCGACGCCGGGCGTACTTTCGACATGGACTTCCCCGCCGTACAACACGGCGATATGTTTAACAATGGAAAGTCCTAAGCCCGTACCGCCGATCGCGCGGGAACGGCTCGTATCCACACGATAGAAACGCTCGAATAGGCGCGGGATATGTTCAGGCGGGATGCCGATACCCGTATCGCGCACATGTAAAATGGCAATCTCCTGCTGCTGCACACCGGTCACTTCCACACGGCTGCCGGGTTTATTATATTTGATCGCGTTTTCGATCAAATTGGACAGCAGCTGTTCCAGACGGCTGGGTGTGCAGCGAACATACAATTTCGGGTCAACCTGAATGGAAACCGAAACCTGATTTTTCTCCGCGGCGATTTGCAAACGTTCCGCACTGACTTGCGCGGCTTCCAGCACGCTGCAAGGCTGGACGGAGGGATCGCTGCGCATATTTTCAAGCCGCGAAAGGGACAGCATGTCATCGATCAAATGCTGCAGGCGTTCCGCTTCCATATCCAAAACGTCATAGAAATACGAACGGGTTTCCTCATCCCGGTTCCCGCTTTTCAGCAGTTCAATGCTTGCACGGATCGAGGTCAAAGGCGTTTTGAGTTCATGGGTCACATTTCCAACAAACTCGCTGCGCATACGCTCGAGCTTCTTGACGCGCGAAACATCGGAAATGACGGCAATAACGGTTTCGCCATCCTCAACCAAAGAAGTATAAACGGTCAAGGACTGTCCCGGATCGTTGCCCATGAGTTCCTCTGTAAAGGTTTCGCGCTGCTGGCGCGTCTGCTCTAAGATTTTGCTGACATGTGCGACCGTCAAGCCGCCTTCCAGCAAGCCGCCGACCGTCAGATGTGCTGGTTTTAAAAGCGTGCGCGCGCGGTCATTGAAAAACAGAACCCGATGGTCAGGCCCTACAGCAAGAACGCCGTCAGCCATTGCTTCCAAAACCCCTTTGAGAAGGTCCTGGTTATACCGCAGATCTCGCAGAGCGGTTTCAACGCTGGAAGCCATCCGATTAAAAGATGCCGAAAGCTGTGCAACCTCATCGTGCCCGTGCGCCGGCACACGGCTGGAAAAGTCGCCGCGGCTGATTTTTTCCGCTGCTGTTGTGAGTGCCTGTAAGGGATGAATGGTCCGAGAGGCGATGATCGCCGTGAGGATACACACGAGCACCACACCCAAAAGCAGGCACAACACCATCGTTTCCCATAGACTTTGCAGGGACTCGTCCATCGCAGCAGTTGGCAAAGCAGCGCGCAGGATGTACTGGTCGTCCAGTTTGACGGCTGCATAAAGGTAACGCTGATTGGTCGTTTCGCTGGTACGCAAATCATATCCATACCCGCCGGAAAGTGCCTCCTGAACTTCCGGGCGGTTCAGATGATTGGTATGGACGTCTTCGCTGTAGCTATCGCCCACCACAGTGCCATCGGTTTCAATCACGCTGATACGGATCTCCTGACCGTCAGCGGTCATCACATCTCCAATCGTCTGCGCCACTCGTTCCGGATCGGCCTCAATTTGTTCACGCTGCAGGGAAAGTGCCGACAAGACCATATTCAGCTGCCGCTCAAATTCCATGTTGTAGCGCTCTCGCACCTGGAAAGAAGAAATTAAAAAGACGACAACCAATCCGATTGCGATAATCGCGGAATTCACCAGCAAAAGCTTTCGTTTCACGTGGCACTTACGCCCCCCTCCGCGTTAAATTTATATCCAACGCCGCGGACGGTTAAGATTCGGTTGGGGGCATCCGGGTCATCCTCGATTTTTTGGCGCAGATAACGCACATGGACATCGACCGTACGGGTGTCCCCGAAATATTCCACGCCCCAAACCTTGTCCAGCAGCGTATCGCGTGTGAGGACTTTGCCGGCGTGACGCATCAGCATACACAGAAGGTCGAATTCCTTGGCCGTCAATTCTACTTCCTGGCCATTCTTCGTTACGACATGGCGCATCACATCCAAGGTAATGCCATTGCAGCGAAGGACCGGTTCCTCGGCCGTCTCCTCGTGACGGGCGGCACGGCGCAGAACGGCACGGACGCGCGCGCACAGTTCTTTGATGCCAAAAGGCTTTGTAATATAATCGTCGGCACCCATTTCCAAACCCAAAACCGTGTCAAACTCTTCACTTTTCGCCGTGAGCATCAGGATTGGAACATTGCGCAAGGCCTTATCGGCACGCATGGTGCGGCATACCTCCAGCCCATCGGTCCCGGGCATCATCCAATCCAGCACGACCGCATCGGGCCGATGCTTTCGGCATGCGGCCAGAAGCGCCTCCCCATCTGCAAATTCTGCCGTTTCAAAACCGGCATCCTTTAACCCAAACGCAACCAATTTACGGATGTTCATTTCGTCATCCGCAATGTAGACGAGTGACACTCCGCTGCTCCCCCTTCCCTTTTACAAAACAGTTCACAAAAGGTGCTGCACGGAAAATGCCCGCGCAGCACCTTTGCCTGTTTTCACTTTAAAAACACAACTAGCAAAACAAGCGCTTGTTTTTACTGGCCAACCTGAAGCGTTTCCCCTTCATTGAGATCCGGATGCACGCCTGTGACCATGTAAATCACCCATTCCGCGATGTTCGTCGCATGGTCACCCATGCGCTCGACGTATTTGATGATGAACAGCAAATCGACGTCGTGCATGACATTTTCCGGATGCTGTGTAATTGCGTTGCAGACTTCCAGCACGATCTTGCCGAACGCCTCGTCCACGACATCGTCGTCCGCGCAGATCTGACGGGCACGGTCAACGTCGTGGCTCAGGAAGACATCCATCGCGGCGTGGAACATTTCATGAACCTTTTCCATCGCCTGCACGATGTGGCTGACCGGAAGGCTCTGGCAGTCGACCATACCGCTCGTCGCGAGGATCTCACAGATATCCACGCACTGGTCGGCCTCACGCTCCATATCCGTTAAAATCTTCAGGCACGCGGCAATGCTGCGCAGATCGCTCGCAATCGGCTGCTGGCTGGCGATCAAGTTCATGCACATTTTTTCGTTCTCATGCTCCATGCGGTCAATATCGCTGTCGCTGAGCGCGACCTCCTCAGCAAGCTCCAGGTTCCCGGTACGAAGGGCCTGGATGCACTTCTCGATACGGCTGTTGATGGCATCGCCCATATCGGTCATGCGTTTGTTGAGGTCGTTGAGTTCCATGTCAAAATATTTTCTGGGCATCGTTTCTGCCTCCTTAGAGAACTTTTGGGTTGATACTTGCTCTGGTATTTCTTATTGCTTTAAGTATACGCGAAATCCTAAAAAAATACCAGTGTAAATTAGCCGAAACGGCCCGTGATATAGCGTTCCGTGCGCTCATCGGCAGGGTTATTGAACATATCCGTTGTGTTCGTATATTCGACGAGCTGGCCCAACAGGAAGAATGCGGTATTGTCTGCGATACGCGCAGCCTGCTGCATGTTATGCGTGACGATAATGACCGTATACTTCTCGCGCAGGTCGCCCATCAGGTCTTCAATCTTTAACGTAGAAATCGGGTCCAAGGCGCTGGTCGGTTCGTCCATCAGGAGGACATCCGGCTGGACGGCCAATGCGCGCGCAATGCAAAGACGCTGCTGCTGGCCGCCGGACATACCCAAAGCGCTTTCCTTTAAGCGGTCCTTCACTTCATCCCACAAAGCGGCCTGACGAAGGCTGGTCTCGACGATCTCGTCGAGCTTTGCCTTGTTCTTCGTGCCGTGCAGCTTCGGGCCGTAAGCGATGTTCTCGTAGATGCTCATCGGGAACGGGTTCGGCTTCTGGAACACCATGCCCGCGCGCTTGCGCAGCAGCGTGACATCCGTGTGGGGATCATAGATGTCTTCCCCATCGATCGCAATTTTGCCGGTGATGCGGCAGCCGGCTACAAGGTCATTCATGCGGTTTAAGGATTTCAAGCACGTCGATTTGCCACAGCCGGAAGGGCCGATGAACGCCGTCACGCGGTTCGCGGCAATCTTCATGTTCAATTCCTTTAAGGCATGGAACTCCCCATAATAGAGGTTCATATTTTCAATGGAGACCTTGACGTTCTCAATGCCTTCCAATTTTCCATACGTCGTTTTCGTAATGGTATCCGTCTGCTGCTCCATCTCCTGAGCTTGCTGGCGAGGGTCCGTCTGCATAAAAATACTCCTTCCTAATATTTGAAACGAAATTTACTTTTTGCTTGTACCGCTGGCTTTCCGGTCCAGATGCCGGCTGAGCAGGCGCGCGCCGATGCTGAAGACCAGGACAAGGATGATCAAAACCGCAGCGCTGAGGTTTGCGATCTGTGTGGCGTTGGGGGCAAGGCCCTCCGTGCGCATCGCCCAAATGTGCAGCGACAGGGTTTCACCGGGGCGGAAGGGATTCAGCGGGCAGGTCGGGGACGAAAGGTTCCACCAGTTGGACCAGTTAATATCCGTGCTCATGCCAGCCGTATACAGCAGCGCAGCAGCTTCACCGAAACCGCGGCCAGCCGCCAGGATGACGCCGGTCATGATGCGCGGGATGCAGGCGGGCAGGAGCATGTGGGCAATCGACTGCCAATGCGTCGCGCCGAGGGCCAGACTGCCCTCTTTGTACTCGACGGGCAGCGCACGGAACGCATCCACCGTTGTCGTCGTAATCAACGGCAGGCACAAAATCGAAACGGCCAGCGCGCCGGAGAACAGGTTCCACTGGGAACCGGTCATGACGATGAAGACGAGGTACCCGAACATACCGATAACGATGGACGGCAGCGAGGAAAGCGTCTCCACGCACATGCGGATGAATTTGGTGAGCCGGTTTTCCTTGGCGTATTCTGCCAGGTAGATGCCGGCGCAGATACCGATCGGCACGCTGATGATCAAAGCGATGACAACGAGGTAAATCGTATTAAAGAGCTGATTGCCGATGCCGTCGCTCGTAAACGAGAACATCTCGGGAGTTGCCTGCGTAAAGCCGCTGATTAAGATGTACAGCAGGAATGCGACCAGCAGCACCAGGAAGAAGCAGGCGACAACGTAGAACAGACCCGTCATTGCACGGTCTGATGTATGTGCGCGGCGGCTGCGCCGTGAAAGCGTAGAGGGTGTTTTCATTTCTTATTCTTCTCTCCTTTCGCAGAGGCGAGGTGGACCAGGAAGATAAAGAGCAGGGAGATCAAGAACAGCAATAACGCAATGGTCCACAAAGCTGTGTTGTACTCGCCGCCTTCTGCCGCGCCGCCCATATCGGAGGCGATAACAGTAGTCATGCTCATCGTCGGGGAGAAGATGTTCTCCGGGAACGCACGCATCTTGCCGATGACCATTGCCACAGCCAGCGCTTCGCCGAACGCACGCGCCAAGCCCAGGATGACGCCGGTCAGGATGCCTGACTTCGCGGATGGGAGGACGATCTTATAAATCGTCTGCCAACGCGTCGAGCCAAGGCCATAAGAAGCCTCACGGAAGCTCATTGGCACACCGCGGATGGCGTCCGCAGCAACGGAAGTAATGGACGGGAAAATCATAATGGCCAGCACAATGCCGGAAGGCAAAACGCCGTAGCCGATATTTAAGTTGAACAGGTTCTTAATGAACGGTACCAGCACCGTCATGCCCACCCAGCCGTAAACAACCGACGGAATACCAACAAAGATTTCCATCGCGGGCTGGAAGAAAGCGGTGCCAAATTTCGGGGAGATCTCGGTGATAAAGATCGCAGCACACAAGCTGAACGGAACTGCGATCAAAAGCGCCAGGCCGCAGGTGACGAGGGAGCCGACAATGTAAATGGCAGCGCCGACATGGCCGCCGCCTGTAAAGTCATCGGCCGGGTTCCACTGGGACGTAAACAGGAATTCAAAAATGGAATGATGGTATGTCGTAAAGGTGCCGATACCGCGATAAGCAAGGAAAATACCGATACCAAAGGTGATCACGATCATTGCCAGGCCAAAAATGGTGACGATCGTACGCCCTAGGTACTCACGCTTCACCATACCTTTGCCTGCCTCGTGTGTTTTCATTAATTCCACAACCCTTTCTTAGTATCTGAACGCTATTCCGCAAAAAGGTGCAGGCTGTTGTTTGGCCTGCACCTTTTAAACGGAAACTCTACATCAATTCTTCTTCAGAAGAATTCTTATTCGTGGGACTGCACTGCCTCATCAGAGAGCTTGGAGGTAACGCCATAGCCGAGCTCTTCCATGTTCGGTGCGTAGTCGTCGGAGCAGATGTAATCGATGAAGGCCTTCACAGCGCCGCTGGCTTCGCCCTTCGTGTACATATGCTCATAGCCCCAAACCGGATACGTGCCGTTGTAGGTATTTTCCAGCGTGGGCTCGACGCCGTCGATAGAAATCTTCGTAACCTTGTCTGCGTTGTCGCCGGTCAGGTAGCTCAGAGCGACGTAGCCGATTGCACCGGCGTTGTCCTGAACGCTCTGGAGCAGCGTGCCAGAGTCATCGGTCTCGAGGGAGCCGCCGGAGAGCTCTTCAGCGCCGTCCATCGCATACTCTTTGAACAGAGCGCGCGTGCCGGACGTGGTCGGACGCGTAACCAGGACGATTTCCTCATCCGGACCGCCGACTTCGCTCCAGTTCTTAATTTCGCCCGTGAAAATCTTCGTGAGTTCTTCCTTCGTCAGGTCGTTGACCGTAGCGCCAATGTCGTTGTTGACAACTGCTGCCATCGTGACGACGCAGACCTTGTGGTCGACGAGCTCAGCAGCCTTGTCAGCTTCGAGCTTCGTGTCCGCTTCGACGTCGGAGTTGCCGATGTCAACCGTGCCGTCAGAAACCTGCTTGAGACCCTGGCCGGAACCGCCGGCGGAGAGCGTGATGCTCACGTTCGGGTTGAGCTCCTTGTACTTGTCCGCAGCATCCTGCACGAGCGGAAGCAGAGCGGAAGAACCGGAACCCGTCACCGTGCCGGAAACGGTCGTGTCAATCGACGTCGTGCCCGCTTCGCTGCCCGTCTCCGATTCCGCGGCAGAAGCCGTCTCGGAGGAAGCAGCTACGCTGCTGGTTTCACCCGCAGCAGATGCAGCAGAGGACGTGGTCGAGCTGTCACAGCCGGCGAGTGCGAACGTCCCGCACAGAAGAACGGCTGCCAACAGAGCGCTGATGGTTTTCTTCATGGTAAAAGATCTCCCTTTCTTTTCGATTGGCTGTTTGTCTTTGCGGTGCCCGCTCTGGCACCGCCTGTTGACAGGTTTTATTCTAGCGGCGCAATGTTAAGCTTATGTTAAACGAAGATTAGATTGCGCTTAACTTTCTGACCGATTTCGCCCGTTTTTCCGCGCAAATGGCGTTTCAAATGGATTTTTCAAAACCCCTTTTTTCCTTTTGTGAAAAAGCGCAAATGGCAAAAAATTTCCCCGGAAAAGCTTTATAGGAAAGCTTTCCCGGGGAATTTCAAATGGAGCAAACGTATGGATAAACGGAATACACGCAAGCGGACTTACAGTTCATGAAGGCGCTTCGTATTGTACTCCTGCTCGCAGTAAATGCAGCGGTAGCGGCGCTTTTCGGGATCACAGAGCTTAAAGACCTGGTCGATGCCCTCTTCAATCGTTGTGATGCAGCGCGGGTTGCGGCATTTGATCACGTTTTTGACGTATAAAGGAAGTTTGAGCGTCTGCTTGCGGACGATATGGCCGTCGCGGATGTAATTTAACGTGATGTTCGGGTCTAAAAAGCCGAGCACATCGACATCCACCTGCACTTCGCCCTCGATCTTAATGATGTCTTTGCGGCCGAGCTTGCTGCTGCGGGCATTTTTGATGACAGCCACGCAGCAATCGAGCTTCTCCAGCTTTAACAGGTCATAGACCCGCATACTGGTTCCAGCCTGGATGTGGTCGATCACAATTCCGGTTTCGAGCGAATCGATATTCAGCATGGCTTTGGCACCTCCAGCAGTTTCATGATCAAGGCCATCCGCACATAGACCCCGTATTGGACCTGGTCAAAATACGCGGCGCGCGGGTCATCATCCACCTCCAGCGCAATCTCGTTGACGCGCGGGAGCGGATGCAGCACAAACATGGTGGGTTTTGCGAGCTTCATTTTGGCGCCCGTCAGGATATAGGTATCCTTTAACCGCACGTAATCCTCCTCGTTAAAGAAGCGCTCACGCTGGACGCGGGTCATATAAAGAATATCCAAGTCCGGCAAAACCGCTTCCAAATCCGTTACTTCCAAAAACGGAATATTATCCGGGCGCAGGACCTCATCGATGATGTAGCTCGGCACACGCAGCTCTTCCGGAGAGATCAGCACGAAGCGGATGCCCGGATAGCGGGCCAGGGACTTGATCAACGAGTGGACCGTTCGGCCAAATTTCAGGTCGCCGCACAGCCCGATCGTAAGATCTGAAAGGCGGCCGCATTTTTGGCGGATGGTCATTAAGTCCGTAAGCGTCTGGGTTGGATGCTGATGGCCGCCGTCGCCGGCATTGATAACGGGGATCTTCGAGTAATGTGCCGCACGGCGCGGCGCACCCTCTTTGGGGTGGCGCATCGCGCAAATGTCCGCAAAGCAGGAAATCACGCGGATGGTGTCCGCCACGCTCTCCCCCTTTGTTGCCGAAGAGGAATCCGCGGAATGGAAGCCCATCACGCTGCCTCCCATATTGAGCATCGCCGTTTCAAAGCTCAAACGGGTACGGGTGCTCGGTTCATAGAAGAGGGTAGCCAGCTTTTTCCCATCACAGACATGGGCATACGCCTGCGGGTGTTGACGGATATCGTCTGCCAAATCGAGCAGCTCGTCAATTTCTTCGACTGAAAGGTCCAGTGGGTCAATCAAATTTTTCTTCATGCTTGTCTCCTTGTGCGCCGCTGAAGGCTCTTGCAGCCGGGAGCGGAAACGTGATCAATCCTCCAAAGGCGCGCAGGCCTTCTGCAGCCATGCGCATTCATCCTGATTCAGGTACGGCGACAGCGCCTGATAGACGGTCGCATGGTAATCATCGAGCCATTTACGCTGTTCAAACGTCAGCAATTCCGGCAAAATCGGCGTCTTGTCGATCGGGCACAGCGTCAGCGGGGCAAACTTCAAGAATTTCCCGTATTCGGTTTCCCCATCCGCAAGGACTTCCATCGTGTTCTCGATGCGGATGCCGAAGCCGTTTTCCACGTAGACACCGGGCTCATCGGTGATGCTCATGCCAGGCTTAATGACCGCGGGGCCGCCGAAGCTCTGCGGGCCTTCATGGACAGCGCCCATAAAACCGACGCCATGGCCGGTGCCGCAGCGGTAATCGAGGCCGTGCTTCCACAAACGCTCACGGGAAAGCACGTCGAGCTTCAAGCCGTTCGTGCCGAGCGGGAAGCGCGCACTGGCAAGGTCGATGTGCGCCTGCAAGGACCACGTATAGCACTCCTTTTCCTCCTGCGTCAGCGAGCCCATTGCATAGGTACGCGTGATATCCGTCGTGCCGGTGCGGTACTGCCCGCCGGAATCGATGAGCAAAAAGCTCTTCGGCTCCAAGGTTGCGCACTTATCCTTCGTGGGGCCATAGTGCATCATGGCGGCATTCGGGCCATATGCGGCGATCGTGCCAAAGCTCAGGCCGCAGTTTTCGGGCTGCTGGCGGCGGTACTTTTCGAGGATCTCGCAGATATCCCATTCCGTAAGGGTTTCGCCGGCAGCGAGGCGGCGCTCCCACTCCATCTGGCCCTTGACCATCGCGACGCCGTCATAGACATGGCAGATGCGCATATTTTCGCATTCGGTCGGGTTCTTTTCGGCCTTGCGCTCGGTGACAAGTTCCTTGCCGGGAACGAGTTCCACCGCGCTGTTTGCCGCAAGGATGCGGTAGAGGTCCATGCTGATGTCCGCCTTGCTGACCAGAACGCGCTTTGCGCCAAAATCGCCGGCGAGATCCGCCTTGATCTGCGCATACGGCACGACTTCCACATGGGCGCGCTGCATCGCCTCCGCCGCGGCGGGCTCCAGGCGTTCCGGGTCGAGGTAAAGGCGGGCGCCCGTCTTCGTCAAAAGCAGGTAAGAAATCGCAAACGGATTGTACGCGATGTCATCCGCACGCAGGTTCGTCGCCCAGGCAACCCCGTCTAAGCGCGTATAAAGCTGCGCGTCCGCGCCTGCTTTGTCAAGGTCTTCGCGCAGTGCGGCGAGTTTCGCTTCGCAGGACATGCCGCTGTACTTTTCTTCGAGGAACCAAACCTTGCTCTGCGGCAGGGCCGGACGGTCTTCGGTCCAGACCGGTTCCACCAGGTCCATGTCCAGAAGGGTCGTGCCGACCGGGGTCAGCGCCTCTTCGACTTTTTCGGCCTGGCTTTCCGAATACAGACGGCCGTCGACGGCCACACGGCCGCCCTTGCAGTGCTCGGCCAGCCATTCGTGGATCTCCGGCACGCCGGGCTGACGCCAGCGCATCAGTACAATAGAAGTGCCCTTGAGCTCCTTATCCGCCTGGATAAAGAAGCGGCCGTCCGTCCACAGCAGCGCCTCTTCGGGCGTGACGACGAGCGTGCCCGCGTCCCCGGTAAACCCGGAAAACCAGCGGCGGGACTCCCAATGCTCCGGGATATACTCGCTCAAATGCGGGTCCGCAGTCGGCAGCAAAACCGCCTGGACGTCTGCTTTCTGCATCTGCGCGCGCAGTGCAGAGATTCTTTCTTCGATGTTCATTCTCGATGCCTCCTGCCGGAAAATCCGGCGATTCGTATATTGTACAGACAAAGCTTTTGACAAAGGGGCTGTGGAAAGGGCCTTTGCAAAAGCTGTGCCAGTCGAAAAGAAGGACCTGTCCCCAAAGGATTCCTCCCTGTAAAAAAAGCCGGCAAGGTGCCGGCTCGTGTTTCATTCGCGCTGATCCATCGGGATATAATTGCGGTGGCCGCCGACCGTTTTATAAGCCGGGCGGATAATCTTTCCTGCGTTAATATGTTCCTCAATCAAGTGCGCGCTCCAGCCGGCGATGCGCGCCATGGCAAACACCGGCGTAAACAATTCGACGGGCAGGCCTAACATATGATACACAAAACCCGAATAGAAGTCAATATTCGCGCTGACTCCTTTATAGGTGCGGCGTTCCCGCGAAATGACCTGCGGGGCCAGGCGCTCCACCATCGCGTACAGGGCGTACTCTTTCTGCATTCCTTTTTCCTCGGAAAGGCGCTGCACAAAGCTGCGGAAAATCAGGGCGCGCGGATCGCTGACACTGTACACCGCGTGGCCGATCCCATAGATCAATCCCTTGTGGTCAAACGCTTCGCCGCGCAGCAGGCGCAGCAGATACGCGCCGACTTCCTCCTCGTCGGTCCAGTCGCGGATATGGCTCTTCATATCCTGGAACATCTGCACGACCTTGATGTTGGCGCCGCCGTGCTTTGGCCCCTTCAAAGATCCCAGGGCCGCAGCAATGACGGAATACGTATCGGTGCCGGAAGAGGCGACGACGTGGGTCGTAAACGTGGAGTTATTGCCGCCGCCGTGCTCGGCATGCAGCACCAAGGCGAGGTCCAGAATGCGCGCTTCCAACTGCGTGTATTGATTGTCGATGCGCAGCATGTAAAGGATATTCTCCGCAACGGAAAGATCCGGGCGCGGCGTATGGATAAAGAACGGCTTGCTGCGGTCCGTATCGTGCGCATAGGCCTGGTAGCCATAGACCGCAAGCTGTGGGAACAAGGCGATCAACTCGATGCACTGACGCAGCACATTTTCCAGGCTCGTGTCCTGAACCGTTTCATCGTACGCGTATAACGTCAGCTCACTGCGTGCGAGCGTATTCATCATATCGGAGCTGGGCGCCTTCATGATAATGTCCCGCACAAAATTGGTCGGAAGGGTCCGATATTTATTCAGTAAGCCTTTGAATGCATCGAGCTCATCCCTCGTCGGAAGCTGTCCAAAAAGCAGCAAGTAGACCGTTTCCTCGAATCCAAAGCGTTTTTCATTTAAAAAGCCATGGGTCAAATCATTAATATGGATCCCGCGGTAATAAAGCTCGCCGGGAATGGGCACTGGTTTTCCATCGACGATTTTCTTGGCTTTCACCTCACTGATTTCCGAAAGGCCGCAGAGCACCCCTTCGCCGTTTAAGTCGCGAAGGCCCCGCTTGACATTATATTTCGTGTAAAGCTCGGGATCGATCGCATCGTGCTCACGGCACTGCTGTGTCAGCGCACGGATTTCCGGGGTGATCGTAAAAAAGTCATTGTCTTTTTCCTTGTTTGCCAAACAGACCACTCGCTTTCTTTATAAGATTGATCCTTTTTTGCTCCGCCTTTGCAAGGAACGCGAAGGCACACTGCAAAGGAAAATGAAAACGGCTTTATCATTTCTTTTGCAGAGCGCAAAAATTTTAACTACATTTATTAACAGTTTATCATAATTGCACCGAGAAGTCAAACGCTGACGGGGACAGCGTTTGGGCTATGCATAACGAAAAGAAAAAATCTGCAAAAAAGCGGATCTGCACGCAAAAGGGGGCCTTGTTATTTTTTGACGGGCATGCTACAATATTTTTGATACAATCTTTACAGAAATGATACCCTTCGTTCCGCTTCTCAAAAATCTTTTGAAAGCGAAAAGCGCATGAACAGAGAGGAGGAATCCGTTTATGCCGTTTCGCCCCATCCATTGCCCGTACTGCGGCCTGGAGCTGCAGGTGCCGGAAGACGCAAGCCAGGTTACCTGCATGTATTGTGCAAAGCCGATCGATCTCAAAGCCCTATTTTGCCCGGCCGACGAGGCGCCGAGCAGCGGTTTGCAGCTGCAGCAAGCGCTTTCCCTGTTAACACCGGCGCTGTTCCGATTTACGGAAGAAGAAGCCAATTTTACGGCCCGCCGGTATGCGGACGCCTTTGCGGCCTACTGTGAAAAGCTCCGTCCGGCGCTGGAATCGCTTTCGGGTTTAGCGCAGGAGGAATGCCACGGCTTTGCGCAGGCGCTTGTGGACGGAGCGGTTGCGGACCTTGTGGGCGGGCGGACGACGCTAACGCGCAGCAAACACTTTTTCACCCGCAGGCTGATGCTGGCCGCGTATCTGCTGCCGGCGCTGCGGGAAAGCAAAATGCCGGAAGCACAAACGGTGCTGGAAACGTTTCTGCGCATTTGGAACGAGCGCTATCCCCAGCAGCCGCTCTCTTCGGCTACATTTAAACAGATTCAGGACGGGTTCCGCCGGCGCGGATGTTATATCACGACGGCCGTCTGTACGGCGCGCGGTGAGGGCGATGATGCCCCGGCCCTGCAGGCACTGCGGCAATTCCGTGACGGATGGCTGGCGCGCCAGCCGCTGGGTCCCCTTTTGACGCGGGAATACTATGTCTTTGCCCCTGCGATTGTAAAGAAAATCGATGCGAGCCCCGATGCCGGGCAGATTTACCGCGCAATTTGGTCGCGCGTGATCGAGCCGTGCTTAGAAGATCTGCGGCATCGCCGGTTTTCTGCCTGTTTTGCCCGTTATGTGCGGATGGTCTTCGCTTTGGAACAGGCTTTTTTGACGGCGGCGTCCTAGGGCTTAAAAAAGGCAGGCCGGAAACATTTTATTTTTCAACCTGCGGCGCACATAGGCCCGTATAAAAAGGCCCGGACGGAACCCACTTTCCGTCCGGGCCTTTTAAATTTGCCGTTTCTATTTTTAAGGATGAGATAGCCCCCACAAAGGCTTAATGGTAATGGTGGCGTCCACTGCTGCCGCGGGAACGATAGCGGCTGCGCGACGCTGTGTGCTTCCCTCTGCCATAACCGCCGCGATGATGGCCGCCAAAACGGCCGGAACGGCGTTTGCGCAGGGCGCGCACCAGGAAAATCACAAGCAAAACGATTATGACGGCACCCGCAATCAGAACCGCAATGCGGAACCACGGGCGCTGGTAGATCGGGATGTACTGTTCGATCGCAACCGCCGCCACCAAATCGACGGTTGCGAGTTCCTGGCCGTTGTAGGTCAGCGTCACGGTACCGAGCTTCTGGCCCTGCGCAACCGGCGCCGTCACATTGGCAGGCAGGGAAACGCTCGTTTCGATCTGCTCTGCGGCCCCTTCCGGCAGCAGCGCGGTATAAGCCTGTGCCGGAATAACGGAAAGGGTCTGGTCTCTGTCGCGCGCTTCCAGCACAGGCAGCGTACTGACCTGCTGGTTTGCCGGAAGGACTTCCTGCTGCTGCAAGGAGGAAAACGCCCAAGCATACAGCTGGCTTGCGTCGGTAAACGCCCCGTTATCCTCTACCGAGACGCCGTCGCGCACACTCGGCGCCCCCATGGTCACGCACAATAGATTCAGCTGGTCGTTCGAAGCCGTAGAGGCCAAGCAATAGCCGGCCTGGTCGGTTGTCCCGGTCTTGCCGCCTGTGCAGTATTCGTAATAGTAGCTGGAGGAGGAATCAAGCAGCTTGACGGAAGACTGCAAATTGCGGGCCGGCGAATAATTCGTCGCCGGTACGGTATAGGATGCCTGGCTGACAATTTCCTGAAAATGGGGCAGCGTTTCCGCATACTGATAAATTTTCGCGAGGTCATTGACCGTCGTGTAGTTCTGCTCATCATAATTGCCGAATACATTCGTATAATGCGTATTCGTGCAGCCAAGCTCCTCGGCCTTTTGGTTCATCCGATCGACAAAACTCTGGATATCGCCGTTGCCGACATAATCCGCGAGGGCGTTGGCCGCGTCGCTGGCAGACGGGATGAGCATGCAGTACATCAGATCCAGCGCAGACATCTTCTCCCCTTCCCGCAGCTGAACCGTTACAAAGCTGAGGTCCGGAATTTGGTCGAGTGCATTCTGCGTCACCGTGATCTCCGTATTGGCCGGATCGGAAATCTGTTCCGCCGCCACAATAAACGTCATTACTTTTGTGGTGGAGGCCTGCGGAAGCCGCTCGTCCGCATTTTTTTGATAAAGGGCTTCCCCATTGTCCAAATCGATCAGGACCGCCGCCGCACTTGCCGTTTCAAAGCCGGGGTCAAAGTTTGCCGCCTTTGCCGGCAGCAGCGTGCCCACACACAGCAAAAGTACCGCCGCCAGGACACAGGGGATCGTTCTCCAATTCTTTCTCATGGCGTTTCTCCTTTCGGGGCAGCCGCTTTTCTGCAACCGGGAAAGGCCGGGTCCCTGCCGCCGGGCCTTTGGAACCGGGGCGCCCTTGGCCGCCGAAAATCCTTCTTTCAATATAACACGAAATGCAGCAAACGTCAAAGGAAACCCTGACGCCTGACGGAATCTGCGAATTTTCGCGCCGCAGCATTGCATTTGCGCTGAAAATGCTGTAGGATAGTTTAGTTAAGTGCTTTTTCTCCGCCCGCCGCCAGCGGCGGAAGGCGCGTTTCTCTTTTTTAGGAGGTTATGGTTTGGATACGCCCTTTTTCTTTAAACACCTTCGCCTGGGCTGTGCCACCTCTGCCATGCAGACGGAGGGCTACCCGACAGACAATAACTGGTACCGGTGGGCTTCTCAGCCCGGCCACGTGCGCGACGGTTCTTCACCCGCGAACGGCAACCGCCACTGGGAGCGTTTTGAGGAAGACGCAGACCTGGCGCAGAGCCTGCATCTGCAGCTTTACCGCATCAGCCTGGAATGGAGCCGCATTGAACCGGCGCCGGGGCGCTTTTGCAAGCAGGCAATCGATCATTACCGCCAGGAAATCAAAGCGTTCCAAAGCCGTGGCATCCAGGTGCTCGTAACGCTGCACCATTTTTCGAACCCAACATGGTTTGAAGAGCGCGGCGGGTTCGTCAAAAAGGACAGTGTGTTCATCTTTTTGCGCTATGTGACCTACGTAGTGGAGCAGTTGGGGGATCTCGTATCGGATTACGTGACAATCAATGAACCGAACGTTTACGATACGCTCTCCTATTTTGTCGGCCAATGGCCGCCGCAGAAAGTCAGCCCGCGCGCCGCAATCCGCGTGATGCGCAACCTGACCATCTGCCATTTGGCCTCCTACCAGCGCATCCACCGCATCCGCAAGGAACGCCATTTCCCCGGACGCACGATGGTCGGCTTTGCCGAACACCTGCGCATTTTCTCGCCCGCGACGCCAAAAGACCGCTCGCTCACAAGCGGCCTGGAATACCTGTTCCAGGGGCTGACGGAAGCCTTCTACACGGGCCGCTTTACGCTGCCGCTTGGCTCCGATGCACCGCTGGGCGAAGGGCGCTTTTACGATTACATTGGCATCAATTACTACACGCGCTGCTGGGTGCGTGGGTTCCACATCGGCACAAAGCCCGGACGGCCGACGAACGACCTGGGATGGGATATTTACCCGGAAGGGCTGTCAATCCTGATGCGCCACCGTTATAAGCGGTTCTGTGCGCCCATTTGGATTACGGAAAATGGAATCTGCGATGCTTCCGACCAAAAGCGGCCGCGGTTTCTCTACGATCACCTCAAACAGATCGTGCATTCGGCGCTGCCCGTGGAGCGCTATTATTACTGGTCGATGATTGACAACTTCGAATTTGCCGAAGGGGAAAGCGCGCGCTTCGGGCTTGTGGAATGCGATTTCCAGACGCAGGAACGCCGCCCGCGCAAGAGTGCTGCCTTTTATCGGGAAATTATCGACAACCACGGCGTCACACAGGACATGATCGACCGCTACCTGCCCGTACAGCCGCAGGAAGCGTAAAACCACATACAGAAAACGCCGGCGAAAGCAGTCTGCCTTCGCCGGCGCTCTTTTTGCACACCTTTCAGCCTTTGCTGCCGGGCTCGCGGAGATCCGGATACTTCTGCTCAATCAGTGCCAGATCGCGCAGGTCTTTTTCGCGGCCAAGCGTTTGTTTCATCGCGACGAGCCCTTTCAGGGAAAGGACCGGCACGCCCTCGTAGAGCACGACTTCATCGGAAAACCAGTTTTCAAACAGTTCGACATCTTTTTCGTAGAGGATATGGCGGGTGTGATCCGACCCCCATTCTACCGGGCGGCCTTCTTCTGCCAGCTGGTCCGCCAGCGCGGTCGTACAGCCGAGGTCCAAATCCGCCGTCTGCGGGCGGATGCCGTAGAGGACCATGGCGCCGCCGGCGACGAGCCAATACTGTGTTTTGCGAAATGGCAGCTGCTGCAGCTTTTGCAGCAGTGCGGCTTTATCGAACATCGTAATCCTTCCTTTCAAGCATAGCTCCCGCGCGGCAGGCCTCAGAAAGGCGCGTCCCGGACGGCGTTTGCGTGCGCGGAGAAGCCGCAATCAGCATGAGCTTTTGAGCGCGGGGAAGCCGTTTTAGTGCGGCCTCACGGCGCAGGGCCGCACGGCGGTCGGGCTGCGGCTCCCAATACACCAGACGCACCGGCCGGCGGGCGCGCGTGTATTTGGCGCCGCGGCCCCGGTTATGCGCCTCGAGACGGCCCTCCAATGACGTCGTCCAGCCCGTATAGAGCGTATCATCTGCACACAAAAGCATATAAACAAAACACGACATTCCCATATGTCCCTTCTGTTTATCAAATTTACGAATCCATTGTAAATCAAATCGGCCAATATTGCAAATTCTCTATTGCTATGCTAAACTAAACTATAAAACGTTTGCCGATTGTGCGTTTTGACGGATTGAAAAATCTTTTTGAAATCAGAAAGGAGTCCTTTTTGTGACCGTATTGGAAGCCATTCAAAAGCGGGCAAGCATCCGCAAATATGAGGAGCAGCCGCTTGAACCGGAAACGCTCGCAAAAATCTTAGAGGCCGGGCGTCTGGCCCCGACGGCAGCCAATTCGCAGGCGACCAAAGTCGTCGCCGTGCAGGACAAAGCGCTGCTGGAGGCGCTCGTACCCGCGTGCAACAACCAAGCCTTTATCGGCACCGCCGCCGCTGTGCTGGTCGTGTGCTCGTCATCGAAGCGCACGATGTCCTGCGGGCAGGTGGCCGGCAGCATCGACTGCAGCATCGCGCTGTCGTTTATGATGCTGGAAGCGGCCGCCGAAGGCGTCGGCTCGTGCTGGATTGGCGCATTTGACGCGAAGAAAGTGGCGGACGTACTGCAGATTCCGGAGGAATACACCCCCGTCGCGCTCGCGCCGTTTGGCTATCCGGCAGAGGAAGGCCGGCACGTCGTGTATAAGCCGATGGAAGACTTCCTCGTCAAAGAGCACTTTTAAGCTGCTTTTTGTCCACACCGCATTTTTTCATTTTCCCTATTTTCGCAAGGAGGAAGTCCAATGAACTTAACGGAAAACTTAAAGCGCTATGCGCATTTGATCGCCCACGCGGGGTGCAATTTGCAGCCCGGCCAGGATCTGCTGATTTCGGCGGATATTGACGCGCAAGAACTCGTGCACGATGTTGCCAAGGAAGCCTATGAAATGGGCGCGCGGGAAGTCGTCGTGCATTGGAATGATTCCACGCTTTCGCGCTTGCGGTATGAGTACGCGCCGATGGAAGTCCTCGAAACGTGCCCGGAGTGGATGGCATTGGCGCTAAACAGCGAAGCGGAGCGCGGTGCGGCCATTTTAAATGTCCTGTCTTCCGATCCGGAAGCGATGCGCGGCATTGACCCGAAAAAGATGATCGCCACGGCGGTCGCCCAAAACAAGGCCTGCCGGGCATTCCGCGACGGCATGGATTTTGGCCGCAACGTATGGTGCATCGTAGGCGCGAGCTCCGCAAAATGGGCAAAGCATGTATTTCCGGACTTGCCCGAAGCGGAGGCCGTCGAAAAGCTGTGGGAAGCGATCTTCCACACGGTGTACGTCGACACGGAAGACCCAGTCGCGGCGTGGGGAGAACACCGGCGCAGTTTTGAAGCGCGCAGCAAATGGCTCAATGACCAGGCGTTTGACCGGCTGCACTACCAGAACAGCCTTGGCACGGACATCACACTCGGTCTGCCGGAAGGGCACATCTGGGGCGGCGGCGGTTCCCAGACGGTCGGCGGCACGTATTTCTTCCCGAATATGCCGACGGAGGAAATCTACACGTCCCCGGACTGGCGGCGCACGGAGGGCACCGTTGTGAGTTCAAAGCCGTTAAATCACGGCGGCAACCTGATTGAGAACTTCTCGATTACCTTCCACGAAGGGGAAGCGGTCAGCTGCAAAGCGGAAAAAGGCGAAGACCTGCTCAAGGAAATTCTCGGCACGGACGACGGCTCGAAGCGCCTCGGCGAATGTGCGCTTGTGCCGTACGCCTCCCCCATCTCCGAATCGGGCATCCTGTACTACAACACGCTGTACGATGAGAACGCCTCGTGCCACTTCGCGCTGGGCATGGGCTTCCCGGAAGCGCTGCAGGGCGGGCTCGAAATGGACAAAGAAGCGCTCAAAAAAGCCGGTGTCAATGATTCCACCCAGCACGTGGACTTCATGCTCGGTACGCCGGACCTTTCGATTACCGGTATCACGAAAGACGGGCAGGAGATCCCGGTCTTCCGGAACGGAAACTGGGCATTTTAAAGCGGCAGCGTTTCGAAGGGAGGGATTGAAATGCCATCTTCGGCAGTCAAACAGCAGGTTTCAAAAGGCATGGCTTTATGGATGCAGGTAGCCATTGTGCTGTGTGTGTTTGTACCGATCGGCACCCTGGAAAACGGCGAATCCGTCAGCACGCTGCAGGCAGCGCTGCTTTATGCGTGGAACGGCTACGGGTGGCTGAGCAGTCTTTTCTTCCTTACGCTTTATTTCGGGTTCCCGGTACTTGCCGGATATCTGACGCTCAAGCGCCCGCCGCGCGGGAATTATCTTGTGTGCGTGCTCATCAGCGCCGGCGAGGCATTATCCGCCGCCTGTTTTTACACGGCCCTTGCCCCATTGGACGGAACGGTCTTCACCCTATCGCCCATGCGCTACGCGCTGATGATCGTGATGGGCGTGGGGATTGCCGCCTACATCGGCGCCTATTTGACCGCGTGGGACGGCAGCAATTGACAAGCAGGCGCCGAATGTGTTAAACTAAAGGGTAGCTTCTACCCCTGTCTCCGTAGCTCAGTTGGATAGAGCGACCGCCTCCTAAGCGGTAGGCCGGAGGTTCAAATCCTCTCGGGGACGCCAAAAAACGCTGTAGACCATTTTCCCGATGGTTTACAGCGTTTTTGTTTTTCTCCACGTTCTTCAGCCCATTTGCTTTTTCATGAAATTCTAAAATTTTTCTATATAGCAATTTGTTTTTAACTTGCACGAGACCATGCAGGAATTGTGGAGAACTTCAAATTTTCATGATCAAGCACAGATGCGGAGAAACGCCTGGCAGTAAGACGCCCACGCTTCCTCGATGGTGCTGCGGCGGCTTTTTCACCTTCCGCTCAAAAGTGGTGCTTTCTCAGCCAGCCCTCGGCCTTCCGCAGAAGGGGTGTGCCGTCCGTCCCATCGGGGAGCCGCACCGTCTCCTCCGGGAACGCCCCATCATCGTCAATATCCACATGGCGATGTTCCGCCACCGAATTCCGGATATAGTTCATGTCATCCGTAAAATACGGGTTGGGCTGAATCTGCGAAATACTGTAATTTTCCAACAGCGCCGTAGCGGACAGCCCGTGATACGTCAGGCCCCGGTACTGCTCCAGCGTCTCCAGCGAGACCGGCCCGCTGTTCCGGTACAGGCGGATCGCCTCATCCAGCGTCTTCTGCTCTGTCTCGGACAGGGGCGTGCAGTCCTGCATGGTGCGGATGTTGTCCGCCATCTGCTCCGGCGTGGACATCCCGGAGAGGGTGGTAATCACCCCGTCCAGGGAGGCCAGAAAACGGAACGCCCAGGACACCACCGACCGCTCCGGTGCGGCCTGTTTCAGCACCTGCTCCGCCGCCTCCGGCAGAGCCGCCAGCCCGCCGCCTTTGACCGGTTCCATAATGATGACCTGCCTGCCGTGCCGCCGGACCGTCTCATAGCAGGCCCTGGCCTGTACGATCTCGGAGTCCCAGTCGATGTAATTGACAGCCAGCTGCACAAACTCGATCTCCGGGTGTTCGGTCAAAACCTGGTCCAGCAGCTCCGGGCTGCTGTGGAAAGAAATGCCGATGTGACGGGCCTTGCCCGACGCCTTCCAGCCCTTCAGATGGTCGAACACATGGGCGGACTTCAAAATGCCGCCCTTGCCGTCCACTCCGTCGTAAAAGACCGTCTGCACATTGTGGATCAGGTAGTAGTCCACATAGTCTACCCCCAGATTTTGCAGCTGGCAGGCAAAGATTTCCTCCACCTGCTCCTCCCGCTCCAGAATAAACGGCGGGAATTTCGTGGCCACATAAAAGCTGTCGCGGGGATAACGCTCCACTACGGCCCGACGCACCGCATCCTCACTCTTGCCGTTGTGGTATAGATAGCTGGTGTCAAAATAGTTGAAACCGGCTGCCAGGAAGGCGTCTACCATCCCATCGAGCGTCTCAAAATCGATCTGCTCCGGGTCGCTTCCCTTTACGGGCAGGCGCATCATGCCAAAACCCAGTTTTCCGACTTCCATGCGTAATTTCCTCCTTAAAACTCAAACTGCGCCGCCACAAAGGTGGAGCGGTCAAAATACGCGGTTCCAGTCTTGTCGATATAGTCCATGTGATAGGGATGGGTCATATACACGTCAAAATCCGCCTTGGTGGCAAAGTCCACCGTCATCACAATCTGGTTCTTCGGCCCGGCCCAGCCGGTGGAAAAGCCCACCTCCTGGGCGACAATGCCGGGGATTTTGTCCTTCATGGCCTTCATGTCCTGGAGCTCTTTCTGCTTGACTTCCTCTGAAATGCCGTCCTTAAAAGTCCCAATAAAAATATGGCGAATCATTCTAAATACCTCCGCTGCTTTCACTTTCCGGCGCTGACGAACATCTCCGCTACATCCGGCGCGTAGTGGTCAATAAACTGGCTGTGCCCCAGATCCAGCGCCTCAATTTGGCGCATCTCCTCGCCGGTCAGTTGGAAATCGAACAACGCGAAATTCTCCTCCATTCGCTCCCGATGGGTCGATTTGGGGATCACGACCACACCGGACTGAATGAGAAATCGCAGATCAACCTGGGCGGCGGTTTTACCGTATTTCTCACCGATCTCTGTGAGGACGGGGTTTGTGAACAGCCCATTTTTCCCCTGGGCCAGCGGCGACCATGCCATGAGCTGCGCGCCGTACTTTTTCAGAATCGGCCGAAACGCCCGTTGCTGCTGGAACGCATGCACCTCCAGCTGATTGACCATGGGCGGGATCTCCGTAAAATTGGCAATGTCGATGAAACGATCCGGCATGAAGTTGGAGACGCCGATGGCGCGGATCTTGCCGGCTTTGTACGCCTCCTCCATGGCGCGGTAAGTGCCGTAGTAATCATTGAAAGGCTGGTGGATCAGCATCAAATCCACATAGTCGGTGCGCAGCTTTTTCAGAGACTCATCAATAGAAGCCTTCGCCTTCTCATAGCCGCCGTTGCTGATCCAGATCTTGGTGGTCAAAAACAGCTGGTCGCGCGGTACGCCGCAATTGGCGATGGCAGCACCTACGCCTTCCTCGTTAAAATACCCCTGCGCGGTATCGATGCTCCGGTAGCCAACGGAGATCGCCTCCAGCACGCAGCGTTTGGTATCCTCCGCCGGGATTTGAAAAACGCCGTAGCCCAGCATCGGAATTTTGACGCCGTTTCTTAACGTTGCATATTCCATTCGGATTGCCTCCTTGCAGCATAAATGTATTCTGTACTTCCCATTGTACCGGCATTTTCATTGACGGGGAATGGCCAAAAATGCTACAATGTTTTTACAAAAAGTAAACGCAAAAGGAGGAGGTTCTCTTGCTCAGCCAAGCGTTTTTGGTTTTCCTGCAGGTCGTCGACTGCGGGAGTTTTTCCAAGGCCGCAAAACAGCTTTTCGTGACGCCGGCCTCCGTCATGAAGCACATGAACGCACTGGAAAGCCGGCTGGGGGTCACGCTGCTGAAGCGGAGCAACCGGGGCATCGAGCTGACCGCCGCCGGAAACGCTTTATACAAAGACGGCAAAGACCTGCTTGCCGCTGCGGAGCGTGCAGTCGCCCGGGCAAAAAGCGCGGCGCTGACCGAGGGGGTCACGATTCGGGTAGGGTCTTCGCTGTTAAATCCCAGCCGGGTGCTGACCGACCTGTGGGCGCCGCTGCGGGAAAAGTATCCGGCGTATAAGTTCCATATCGTTCCCTATGAAGACACAAAAGAGCAGATTCTGTCTGTTGTCTCTCAGCTGGGAGACCGCATCGATTTGCTGGTAGGGTCCTTCAATTCCAAAGCGATGTGGGAGACGGCCGACTATCTGCATCTGGGGGAGTACCGCCTCTGTGTGGCCGTCCCGCAGGGACATCCGCTGGCGTCCCGGAAGGAGCTTACGCTTCAGGATTTACACGGGGAACATCTGGTGATGGTCAAAAGCGGGGATACGGAGCTATTAGACCATTTCCACGACATGCTGAAGCTGACGCATCCGCAGATCATCGTGGAAGAAGCCGGATACTACTACGATATGGACACCTTCAACGCCTGCGAGCAGACCGGCTCCCTGCTGCTGACTTTGGACGCGTGGGCCGATATCCATCCCTCCCTGGTCACGCTCCCCGTACAGTGGGCATATCGGGTGCCATATGGAATCTTATATGCCAAACATCCCTCCAAAGAGGTGAAAGCCTTTCTGGAAATTCTCCAAGAGAACCTCTGAATGGCCGGACGTTTTCGCATGCGTCAATACAGGACCTGGAATGCGTCCCGCTCCTCATACATCTTCCAATACTGCTTGGCGATGAGGGCCGGATCATAGCGTTCATCGCCCGGAGCAATGACGCCGCTGACCAGCACGCTGCCCACGAAGATGCCCTTGGGTGCCAATGCATCGTGCAGGACAATGTTCATGGCATTCAGTGCCGCCTTGTCGATGCACAGGGGCTTGAGGGCCAGGATGGGCTGGAAGGTCTTTGCAAACCCGCCGCCGGTAAAGAGGATCGCGCCCTTCTTTTGGGCAAACTGTTCCGTTGCCACCAGCATGGCGCAATGCCAGGCACTGGCCGCATCCACCTGATACCGCTGCATCAGCAGCTCACTGGTAATGGGGCGGCCGCCATCCGGCTCGGTGATCCCCACGTTGTAGACCAGGGCATCCGGGGTGCCCAGCTCAGCCACCGCCGCGCCAATCGCATGGGTCAGCGTTTCCGGGTGAAGGGCGTCGGCTGCTTTGGTGTAGACTTCAATGCCTTCCTTGCGAAATTCGTCTGCATACGCTTTCAGATGTTCTTCGCTGCGGGCGATCAGCACCACGCGGAAATCATGCGCGGCAAATTCACGGGCCACCGCATTGCCAAGCCCTTTTCCTGCACCTACGAGAATCATTGTCTTTTTCATCATAATCACCGGTTCCTTTCAAACGAAAATGGAGACATACCGTTTGGTACGTCTCCATTTTAGTTCTGTTATTAAGAAATGTAAAATGCTTATATTTTAGTCTTGGCAATACGAGTTTTACATTTCTTCCGTGCCATCGCATCACGCCATTTTTTCTGCATCCCGCAGGTACTGGATAAAGGCTTCGCTAGCCTTTGCGAAAATCCGCTGGTTCTTCCAGGCCAACATAGCGCCCAGGCGGAACGCAGGCGCAAAGGGGACAAATGTCACTTCCGCATATTGGCAATTCGGCTTTGGACAAATCGCCACCCCTTCCCTGCGCGCCACGAGGGTCGCCGCGTTCGACAGCAGGTTATAATGGACGATCGGCTGCATCCGGTCCGCGAATTTTCCGGACCAGATGGACAGAGCGTTGTGGATGGACTCATCCAGAATGGTGATGAGCGGAACATCCACCAAATCTTCGGCATGAACGGAGGACCGCTGTGCAAGGGGTTCCGATGTATGGACCAAAATTCCCCAGCAGTCCTGATGCCGCATCCGCAGATAGGAGTACCGGGCGACCTCCGCCGGCTCTATCAAAATACCGAAATCAACCGTTCCCTGATCCAGCCACTCCCGGATGTCCCCATTGTTGCCGCTGCGCAGCGTAAAGTTTACCAACGGATGTATGCGGCGAAAGGCGCTGATCTGATCGGCCAGCTCATTCATGCTTTGGGACTCGTTGCAGCCGATGGCGATTTCACCGGTTAGTTCCTGGTCAGACTGCTGCAATTCGGCCTTTGCCTTATCCGCCAGATTGACCAGCTCCTGCGCCCGCCGCCGGAACAGCATCCCGGCCTGGGTCAGATAGATATTGTGTTTGCCCCGCTGGAACAGTTTGACCCCTAGTTCTTCTTCCAGCTGCATGAGCTGGCGGGAAAGCGTCGGCTGTGTCATGTGCAGAAGCCGGGCCGCCCTCGTAATATTTTCTTCTCGTGCCACGATTAAAAAATAGCGCAGAACGCGCAGATCCATGCTGACCACCTCTACCGAATCGTATACCGGGTAAGAAATACGAATGCAAAAGGCATTCGCTTCGGGATCACCAATGGCCCGGTACATGCCGCTGATCCTCTGTGGGCTGCGGAACATCGGCAAGGGATCCCGAAAATAAACACGCGGGGCGGCAGCTTTTCTGCTGCCGCCCCATGCGGATGCTTTCGCAAAGGCGGCTTCGGCTGCCAACGGCGCTTTTCCGGCTTTGCGTTTTCAAATTTTTCTTATAACGCGATGCTTTCCAAATCATCGGGAACCAAAAGATTCCCGTGGTAATATTGCTGTCCTTCTTCCGTATACATTTGCTTGCGCTTGGACAAGTTCTGATCTTCCGTATGGTAGAGGACCAAATTGGGCACCTGCAACTGTTCGGCGAGTATGCAGGCGTCCTTGACCGTGGAATGGTGTTTTTCATACGGATCAAAAAGATCCCGTTCTTTATATAAGCAGAAGGCTTCGTGCAGAAGCCACTTGCTGTTTTCCGCATAGACCCGTCCGCGCTCGCTCAATGGCTCATCCCCGCAGCAGGTCAGGCGTTCCCCGCCGCCGATGTCCATGCAAAACCCAAACTGCTTGGCCTTGGTGGAACCAATGTCAAAAAACGTTGTCGGATGGCCGATGATTTCGCGGCACTCGCCGTCCTGCACCGCAATCAAGTGCAGCCTGTCCCCTATGAATTGAAATTCCTTCCGTATAAGAAGGGTCTGCGCCATCTCGCGTATCAGCGCGATTCCTTCCGGATGTGCGTAAATTCTTGCTTCGCCCTGATAGTCGCCGTGGTTCATAAATTGGCAGATCATGCGCACCATCCAAAGGACGCCCAGCAAATGATCCATATGCTTATGCGTAACAAAAAGATCGCGCAGATCCATCCAGTGAAAGCCCGCCTGTTTCAGCTGATGCAAGACCCCGTTTCCGCCGCCGCCATCTACCATGAAATGGCGTTCCCCATCCGAAAGGACAAAACAAGTATTGTAGCATTCTGTCACAAGTGCGTTGCCCGTTCCGAGCATCGTAAGTTTCATCCTGCGCTTTCCCCTTTCCATGAAAAAATCCAATTGCCTGAGAAATCATTATACCATGGCTCCTGAAACTTTTCCATTCGTTTTGATTGCGGAAGAAATGTCCGGTGGCCGATTCGGCGCTTTTCAACCCGTTCGCGCTTTTTCATTCGTATGCTTTTCGGTTTTCCCCTTGCGTTTGTACGCGTACGCTGTTACAATAAAATGAACATCACAGGGGGGACGAAATGCGATGAAATACTCCACAAAACTCAGCGACGCAACGCACGTTTTGGCGTTTGTAGCCCTTTATGAAAACGAAGCCCTGAGCAGCGATACCATTGCGGAAAGTGTAAAAACCAACCCAGCCTTTATCCGCCAGTTGATGTCTGCCCTGAAAAAGGGCGGCCTTCTGACGAGTGTAAAGGGGCACCCGCGCCCTTCGCTGACGCGTTCGCCCGATCAAATCACCCTGCTTGAGATTTACCGGGCAGTGGAGGGGACAAAGCCGCTGCTGCATCAGGATATCCACACGAATCCGGAATGCGGCGTCGGTGTGCATATTCAGCTGGCCATTGGGGATTTCTATCGGGAAATCCAGAAAGCCGCCGAGGACAAAATGCAGGAAATCACGCTGCAGGACATTCTCGATCTCTATTGGCAAAAACGCGAAAAAGCAGAGCAGCCGCAAAAGCCGGCCGGCGAGAAGGCTCTGACGGAGGGATTGTGACCTATGCAAACACAGAAAAAGATTGGACTGGTCGTAGAAGGCGGCGGCATGAAGTGCGCCTACAACGCAGGCATTTTAGACGCCTTCCTCGAAGAGGGAATCCGGTTCCCCTATTGCGTCGGCGTATCGGCCGGCGCGGGAAACCTGGTTTCTTATCTGGCCGGGCAGCACGGAAGAAACCTTCGCTTCTTTACGGAATATATCCATTCGCCGGACTATTTCGGCTTAAAAAGCCTTTTGAAAACGGGCGACCTATTCGGCCTGCAATACATTTACGGGGAGCTGACCAAAGCAGGCGGCAAAGACCCGCTGCACTTTTCGGCTCTGCTGCAAAATCCGGCGGATTACCAGGCGGTTGTCACGAACGCATGGACCGGGAAAGCGGAATATTTCGGGAAAGAAAGCATGCGGCAGGACGATTACCGCTTGATTATGGCCTCCAGCGCCATTCCCGCCATTTGCCGCCCGGTGAACTTACACGGTGTCCCCTACTTTGACGGCGGCCTGGCGGACGCGATCCCTGTCCGGCACGCTTTGGAGACAGGCTGCGACCGGCTCGTCGTAATCCTGTCGAAGAACCGGGATTACGTGCGGAAGCCGCAGAAATTCCATGCGCTTTACAGCCTTGCGTGCCGCAAATATCCGAATATCGTAAAAGCGATTCAAAACCGGCACCTGACGTACAACCAAAATCTAAAGGACGTCTTCGACCTGGAGCGGGCAGGGAAAGCCTTTGTGTTTGCGCCGAGCCGGCCCCTGCATGTCGGGACCTGCTCGATGAACGAAAAGGCGGAACGGGCTATTTACGAGCTGGGCCTGCAGGATTTCCACCGCCTGCGCGGCGCGCTCAAGCAGTTTATGGCAGCCGAATAAGCAGGACCTGCCGTTTTATGGCCCGCACATTTCCCCTAAGAGCCCTTCCTCTGCCGCTTGGCCGCGGCAGAGGGCCTTTTTAAAAGACGGCCTGCTCATTTTATTTGCCTAGAGCCAAACCCCAGCCGCGCATCAAGAGAGCAGAGGTTAATCGAGCCGTTTCCCATCAATGGAAATCGTGACGACCTGCCAGGGCAAAAACTTGCCGCTTTGCTGCAAGCCTTTCTTTGCAGCCATTTCCAGCCCGCCGCAGCACGGGACTTCCATGCGGACAATCGTGACGCTCTGGATGTCGTTCTGTTTGAGAATCTGCGTCAGCTTCTCACTGTAGTCGACAGGGTCGAGTTTCGGGCAGCCGACCAGTGTGATCTTCCCCTTCATAAATTCCTCGTGCAGATTCGCATACGCAAACGCGGTGCAGTCCGCCGCGATGAGCAGCTTTGCGTTCTGAAAATACGGCGCGTTCACCGGGACCAGCTGAATTTGACAGGGCCACTGCCCGAGCCGGGACGTGGGGGCCGCCGCCACGGCGGAAGGGGCCGGCGCGCTCGAAGAAGCCGCGCGGTGGAATGTATGCATCGCGCTGCCGGGGCATCCCGCAAACGGTGCTTTCGGGAGAGCGGCCGCCTGCTTCTTTGCCGCAACCGCCGCCTCATCGTAATCGGCCGCCTCGCGCTCTTCGAACGTGATGGCACCCGTCGGGCAGGCCGGCAGGCAATCGCCCAGGCCGTCACAGTAGTCATCGCGCAGAAGCTTTGCCTTCCCGTTGACCATCCCAATCGCGCCCTCGTGGCAGGCTGCCGCGCAGGCACCGCAGCCATTGCATTTTTCTTCCTGAATCTTGATGATTTTTCGAATCATCGTTGAAAAAACTCCTTTCAAAACTGGAATACGCCGATTCCAATCGGGTATATCTGAAGGCTTCTTGCCCTTACACAGAAAGTATAAAATCATTTTCGGTAAAATTCCGTTGTTTTAACAACAAAGAGGTGCGCAGCATGCAATTTTCAAACACACAGCTTTTTCACGGCATTGCAGAGGAAGAACTTGCACCGCTTTTTAAATGCCTGCGGGCCTTTCAAAAATCCTATCAAAAAGGCGACACGATCTTGCGGGAAGGGGAACCGACTGCATGTTTAGGCATCGTTTTATCCGGCATGGCGGTCATTTCGCGCAGCGATGTGTGGGGCAACAACAGCATCCTTGGAAACGCCGCGCCGGGTGCGGTATTCGCCGAGGCATACGCCTGCCTTCCCGGTGAGCCGCTGCAGATTTCGGTATCCGCCGCCGAGGAGACGACGGTCCTGTTTTTAAATGTGGAAAAGGTGCTGACCATCTGCACCAACGCCTGCGTGTTCCACACGAAATTGATCCGAAACCTCTTAACGGTCTGTGCGCAAAAAAGCCTGGGACTTTCCAGAAGGATCCTATACGCCTCCCCCAAGACGATCCGCGGGCGGCTTTTGTCGTACTTTTCGGACTGCGTCAAACGGGCAGGCAGCGATTCCTTTCAGATTCCCTACAGCCGCCAGCAGCTTGCCGATTTTCTCGGCGTAGACCGGAGCGCAATGTGCAGTGAACTCTCAAAAATGCAGCGCGATGGGCTGCTTTCCTATCAGAAAAACACCTTCACCCTCCGCGCGCCGCGCCCCTTTTCTCTTTAAAAGGGACGATGAGCTCCAGAAAAGCGGCGGGCCCTGTTCTCAAACGGACGGGCCCGCCGCTTTGTCTTTTTTATGCCGCTTCCAAAAGCCGGAGGTCTTCCTGCGCCTCCTGAAAGGTGTCCGCCGAAAACAGGAATTCCCCCTGCTCATCGAAAACTTCCACATGGCCCGCAACCGATTTGACATGATAACGCATTCCTGAAATCCTCCTTGCTTTGATTTGTCTATAGTATATCAGATTAACTGTACGATTTTATGTACTGTAAGCTTTCTTTTCAGTGTGTTTTATGGTACAATTAAAGGAGGATCGCGAAGCAAAAGGAGGATTTCCGATGGCAAGACGAGAAGACCAAAAGGGGCGCGTGCTGGCGCTGTATCATCTTTTGTATCAATATACGGACGACAATCACAAGCTCACGATGCCAAAGCTTTTGGAGCTTTTGGAACATGAGGGCTATCCATGTGACCGGCGCAGCGTTTACAGCGACCTGGACGCACTGCGGCATGCGGGGATGGAGATCGAATATACGCGCGGCGCAAACGGCGGCTACTGGCTTTTGACGCGGCCGTTCGAGCTGCCGGAATTGAAATTGCTGGCGGATGCCGTTCAATCGGCGCGATTTTTGACCACCAAAAAAGCCCGCCTGCTTTTAAAAAAGCTAAGCGGGCTGGGCAGCCAATATCAGGCGCAGGAACTGCGCGGGCAGATTTATACCGTCGGGCGGGCGCGCACGGAAAACGAACAGGTCTACTACAACGTCGATACGATCCAGCAGGCGATCGCCGAGGGAAGGCGCATCCGGTTTTCCTATTTTTCGTACAACGCCAAAAAGGAAAAGGTCTATAAATACGGCGGCGCCGCGTACGTAGCAAGCCCGTACGGCCTCTGCTGGGACAACGAAAATTATTATCTGGTCGCCTGGTACGACCGGCGCGGCACCATTGTCAATTTCCGGGTTGACCGCATGGAGCGGATCCGGCTTTCGGAACAGCGCGCCGTCCCACCGCCGCTGCGTTTTCGCATGGATAACTACACGCAGCCCCTGTTCGGCATGTTCAATGGGCCGCTGGAAACCGTTACGCTGGTCTTTCCGGAACGGCTCTCTACGGCGATGTTTGACCGCTTTGGCTGGAACGTGACACCGCATGCCGACAGCGAACCGGGATGCTACCGGCTCACGGCCAAAGTCGAATTGAGCCCCGCGTTTCTGGGATGGATTTTTCAGTTTGGCGGCCAGGTGCGGATCCTTTCGCCGGAAAAAGCGGTACAGATGCTCACGCAGTACGCAGAAGCCGTCCTGGCGCCGCGCGGTGATTAAAGCACCTGCCAGGGGTTTTTCGCGCCTTGGGCGAAAAAGACACAGCTTTTAATGGAGTTTTCTACCATATCACTGACCGCCTGGTCCGTATAAAAGGCCGTATGCGGCGTGACAATCACATTCGGCAGCGCGCGCAAAAGGGCCAGGTCGTGGTTTTGCAGCGGCTTATCCTGCCAATCGTTGTAGTAAAGGCCGGCTTCGTGCTCCAGAACATCGAGCGCCGCCCCGCCGAGTTTGCTGCTTTCCAGCGCTTCGAGCAGCGCCTTGGAATCGACGAGCGCCCCGCGGGCCGTATTGACCAAAATCGCATCGTCCTTCATTTTCGCGAACGCTTCGGCGTTGAGAAGGTGCGTATTTTCCCGCGTGGCCGGCATATGCAGCGTCAGCACATCGCTTTCGGAAAGGAGCGTATCAAAGGGCACATACTGCGCAAACGGGCGGACGTCTTCGCTTTCATGCAGATCGTACGCCAAAATGCGGCAGCCAAACCCCGCCAAACGTGCAATGACGGCGCGGCCGATGCGGCCCGTCCCCGCGACGCCGACGGTCAGCCGCGGCAATTCGCGCCCTTGCATGCCGGGCAGCGTATAATTCTGCACCGCCGCATGGCGCAGGATGGATTTACAGCGGCGCACCGCCATCAAAATCAGCATCAGCGCGTAATCCGCGACGCTGTCGGGGGAATAACTGACATTGCCGACATGCATGCCAATCTTCTTCGCGTAGGCAAGGTCAATGTGGTCGTATCCGATTGTCCGCGTGGAGAGATAGCGCACCCCGGCTTCCCACAGCGCGTCGAGGGTCTGCGGCGGCACGGGGGTTGTGATGATGCTCGCGCACAGGCAGCCTTCTGCAAGGGAAGCCGTCTGCGGCGTCGGAATTTCATCGAGCAGCTTCAGCGTAACGCCGTACTGTTTTCCGAATTTTTCATAATAGGCCGCCTCGTCGTCGCGGCGGCAAAACATTGCGATCTGCATAGAAAAGCGCCTCTTTTGAAACTGCCTTTCCCCCACCGGGCAAACGGCAGTATTTTTTATTTTGTCGGGAAATGTTCCGTAGAAGGGCCGCGCAAAATGGCTTCTGCGCAGCGCAGGCCGTCCACCGCGGCGGACGTAATCCCGCCGGCATAACCGGCGCCTTCCCCGCAGGGGTAGAGGCCGGGATGGCCAAGGGCCGCGCCATCTTTCCCGCGCACAATGCGCACTGGCGAAGAGGAACGGCTTTCGACGGCCGTCAAAACCGCGTCCGGGTCATCGAAGCCCTGTAAGCGGCGGCCCATCTGCTGCAGGCCGAACGCAAGCGCGTCGGTCAAAAAGCGCGGCAGGCAGTCGTGCAAATCCGCGCCCCGCACACCGCGCGAATAGGAAGGCTTTACCGACCCAAAGCGGGTGGTTGGCACAGCATTTTGAAAATCTCCCACACGCTGCGCCGGCGCCAAAAATGCGCCGCCGCCCGCGGAGAACGCAGCTTCCTCCAAGGAACGCTGCAAGCGGATACCGCCGAGCGGGGTGGCATCGGGAAAATCGTCCGGCGTCAGGCCGACCAGAAGGGCCGCGTTCGCATTTTGGCCATCGCGCGCAAAACAGCTCATGCCGTTGGTGACTACGCGTCCGGGCTCACTCGCCGCGGCCACAACAGTTCCGCCCGGGCACATACAGAAGGTGTAGACGCCGCGGCCGTCCGGCATATGGACCGCGAGCTTATAGTCCGCCGCGCCCAACGCCGGGTGGCCCGCCGCGGGACCATACTGCGCCGCATCGATCCGTTCCTGCAGGTGTTCGATGCGCACGCCAACGGCAAACGGCTTTGGTTCCAGCAGCACGCCGGCCTGAAGCAGGGACGCAAATGTATCCCGCGCGCTGTGGCCGACCGCGAGCACCAAATGGGAACACGGGTATTCCTCCCGCGCACCATCGGGGCAGCGCAGCGTCACGGCGGTCAGGGTGCCGTCCGCCGCAAAGTGCAGGCGCTCCACCGCTGTGTGGAAATGGACTTCCCCGCCGAGCGCTAAAATTTCCCGGCGCAGATTGCGCACGACCTGCGGCAGATAATCCGTACCAATGTGCGGCTTTGCTTCCCACAGGATCGCGTCCGGCGCACCGGCGCGCACAAATGTCTCGAGCACATGGCGAATGCGCGGGTCTTTTGTGCCGGTATTGAGTTTGCCGTCCGAAAAGGTGCCGGCGCCGCCTTCGCCGAACTGAACGTTGGAATCCGGTGCCAAGACGCCGGTTTTCCAGAACGCCTCGACGTCTTTCTGCCGCTCCTCGACGGGCGCGCCGCGCTCAAAGACGACCGGCCGCATGCCCGCCTTTGCTAGGAGCAGCGCCGCAAACAATCCGCCCGGGCCCATGCCCGCAACGACGGGGCGGCGCGGCAGCGGCCGCCCTGGGGGAAGCGCATACGCATACGGCTTTTCCGCGCGGGCACCCGCCTTTTGCAGGACCGATTCCCGCACATGGACGCCCGGCCGCAGCGTGACCGACGCCGTACAGACAAAATGGACATCCTGCTTGCGGCGGGCGTCGACGGCGCGGCGCTTGAGGCAGCAGGATTCGATCGCAGATGCCGGCACCCGCAGCCGGCGGGCCGCTTCCGCACACAAGGCATCCTGTCCATAGGAAAGGGGGAGCTTTAGCTGGGCAATTTCGTAGGTCATTCTGCATCGTCCCCCTTTGCAATGGCTTCGACGGCGGCAAGGGCCGTGATCCACGCCCAATGCAGGTTAAATCCGCCGCAGCGGCCGTCGAGGTTTAAAAGCTCCCCGCACAGCCAAACGCCCGGCGAAACCAAACTGCCGCATCGCGCGTCAATTTCCCGCAGCGGCACGCCGCCGGCCGTCACCTGCGCCTGGCGCATGGGTCCCGGCTGGGCCGCCGTAAAGCGGAAATGCTTGACTTCGCCAAACGGGCAGGCCTGATAGAGCGCCTTCGGCAAAACGCCCTCCAACGAGCCGCCGGTCAGCTGTTCCAAGCGGGAAAGCGAATATTCGGGGACCAGGTCTAACGAAAGGATGTCGCCGCTTCTGACAAGGCGGGAGAACTCAAACACACAGATCCCGGACAGCGCCGTCTGCGTAAATTGGACCTCCCCCCGCGTTTCCATCAGGCATTTCCCTTTGCGTTCCAGCCGTACGGCCGCCGGGATGCGCACCCCTTTGAGCGCGCGCACGACGCGCTGTTCGCGGACTTCCACCGGAACCAGGGCCGGGTGCAGCGGCGTGACCGTATGCCCCAAGCTGCGGGCAAGCGTATAGCCGCTCTGCGCCTGGGTCTGCGCCGCCCCGCCCGGCGCAAGCAGGACGCGGCGGGCCCAAAGCTGTTCCCCATGTGCCGCCGTCAAAAGGTATCCCTCTCCCCGCCGGTCGATGCCGCGCACGGGAAATCCGCAGCGCTCTTCGACATGGCGCTCGGCCAGCCGCTTGCGCAGGATATTGAGAACCGAGGAGGCCTGATTGGAATACGGATACACACGGCCATCCGCAAGGGTGCGGCACACAAGGCCGAGGCTTTGAAAATAGGCCAGCACACGTCCCGGCGGATACAGCGCCAAAAGCGGCGCCGCAGCCCGGCTGTCTCCAAAATAGCAGGCAGGCGACGCCTGCAGATTTTCCAGATTGCATCTGCCGTTCCCGGTCGCCAACAGCTTCCTGCCGACGCGCTGGTTGGCCTCGAGCACGACCACGCGCTGTCCGGGCATCCGTTCCCCCGCCCGCACGCCAGCCAACAGCCCAGCCGCCCCGCCGCCTACAATGGCCAAAGCATACCGCTGCATGGAGGCACCTCCTTCTTTCAAATTGGCTTCGCCGTCTATTATACTGGAATTTGTCTAAAAAAGCAAAACCCGCTGCGGGGATTCCGCAGCGGGCAGGAAACGCATCAACGCGTATTTCTCTTATTCGCCGAAATAGCGCTTCAGCAGGCCCTTGAAGCCGGCGCCGTGGCGGGCTTCGTCTTTCGCCATCTCATGGACGGTGTCATGGATCGCGTCATAGTTGAGCGCCTTTGCCTTCTTGGCCAGCTCGAGCTTGCCGGCGCAGGCACCAGCCTCCGCCTCTGCGCGCATCTCGAGGTTCTTCTTCGTGCTCTTCGTGAGCACTTCACCGAGCAGCTCTGCGAACTTCGCTGCATGCTCTGCCTCTTCAAACGCATAACGCTTGTAAGCTTCCGCGATTTCCGGATAGCCTTCACGCTCTGCCTGACGGCTCATTGCCAGATACATGCCAACTTCGGAGCACTCGCCGTTGAAGTTGTCAACCAGGCCCTGATAGACCTCCGGATCGCAGCCCTGCGCGACGCCCACTTCATGCTCGCAGGCAAAGCCGGCGGAAGCGACCATCTCCTTGAACTTGGAGCCGTCCGCGCCGCACTGCGGGCAGCGCTCCGGCGGCTGCTCGCCTTCATAAACGTAACCACATACGGAACATACCCATTTTTTCATTGCGAATAACCTCCATTTTTCTTCCAATTATTTTGGAAATGATTTGCTTTTCTATGGAAAAAAGGCTATGCCTCTCTTCTCAAAAATACTCAGGCCTCTTTTTTCTGCGGCAGCTGCTCCGCCTCCCGGCGCTTCTGCTCGCACGCGCTGCAGTAGCCGTAATAGAGGACCTGCTCGGTCAAAACCGTCACGCCGTATTCCTGCGCGACGCGGGCTTCCTCCTGCGCGGGGAGCGGGCCGCTGTCCTGCACAGCGCCGCAGCCCAGGCACACAAAATGCGTGTGCGGCGACACATCCGCGTCGAAGCGCTCCTGGCCATTGACAATGCCGACGCTCGCGATGGTGCCTTCCTGTTTAAAAAGGCTGAGGTTGCGGTAGACCGTCCCCATACTCAGGTCAGGAAACGCCGTTTTCAGCTGCTGATAGACCCATTCCGCAGTGGGGTGGGTTTTCGTGGCGCGCAGCGTCTGCAAAATGGCTTCCCGTTTCCGGCTGTAATTTTGCTTCTTCATAGGCGTCCTTCACCTCACTGTTTCAAATTAAGAAATAAGAATAATTCTTTTTCTTGTCCTTAGAATACCACATTCCTTTTCGTTTGTAAAGGGTTTTTTGAAAAAAATAAAAGGCCCCGCGCAGAATTTTTGCGCAGGGCACAGAGTGGAAATTTCTGATATGATTTTTTTACAAAAGCGGGTCCGGATCATCGAAGAAGCGCTTATGGATGATGCTGACGGCCTTGTCGGCATCCGCGCAGTCGATGAGGACGGAGATCTTGATCTCGCTCGTCGAAATCATCTGGATATTGATATTGGCGGCAAACAGCGCCTCAAACATACGGGACGCAACGCCCGGATGGGACTCCATGCCGGCGCCGACAACGCTCACTTTTGCCACGTTCTCGTCGTACACCACGCTCGAAGCGCCGATCAGTTCGACATAAGGGTTCAGCAAATCGATCGTATCCTGCAGGTTGGCGCGGGCAATCGTGAAGGAAATATCCTTCGTGCCGTTGCGGCCGACAGACTGCAGGATGATATCTACATTAATGTTCTTCGCCGAAAGTTTCGAGAAGATCTTAAAGGCGAGGCCCGGGCGGTCCGGGACTCCAATAATCGACACACGGGCCACGTCGTCGTCTTTTGCGACCCCGCTGATCAGCATTTCTTCCACTTTGGCTACCTCCTTGACTATCGTACCGGGTTGATTGGTCATGCTCGAAAGGACTTCCAGCTCAATGCCGTATTTCTTGGCCATTTCTACGGAGCGGTTATTGAGGACCTGCGCGCCGAGCGTTGCGAGCTCGAGCATTTCGTCGTAGGAAATGGCGGAAAGCTTGCTCGCGGTTGGGACCTTGCGCGGGTCGGCCGTAAACACGCCCTCGACGTCCGTGTAGATCTGGCAAAGATCCGCGTGCATCGAAGCGGCAATCGCAACGGCGGACGTGTCGCTACCGCCGCGGCCGAGCGTCGTCATATCGTTATAACGGTTAATCCCCTGGAAACCCGTGATGACAACGATGTTCTTCTTATCGAGTTCCTTGCGGATGCGGTCCGCTTTGACATCGTAAATGCGGGCAGAGCCGTATGCGCTGCTCGTCCGGAATCCCGCCTGCCAGCCGAGCAGGGAAACGACCGGGAAGCCCATCTTTTCGATGGCCATGGCCATCAGGGCGGCACTCATCTGCTCGCCGGCGGTCAGCAGCATATCCATCTCGCGCTTGCTGGGATTGGGATTGATTTCATGCGCCTTTTCGATCAAGTCGTCGGTGGTATCGCCCTGGGCGGAAACCACCACGACGACGTCGTTCCCCTTCTTGTAGGTGTCTGTGATGATTTCGGCGACATGAAACACGCGCTGCGCGTTGGCCACAGAACTGCCGCCAAATTTCTGTACAATCAAGCTCATGCAGAATGCTCCTCCATCTTTACAAAATCTCAAGCATTTACTCGAGGAAAATCTGTGCGCCCTTCGACTCCGCGCGCAGCGTCAAGACCTCCCAACCTTCCACGCCTTTGTCGGGCAGATGCTCCCGGGCAAGCTGGGCAAAACGGTCCGCCTCGTTCGACTCCACCATCGAGAGGATCGTCGGGCCGGCGCCGCTGACACACGTGCCGAGCGTTCCCAGCTCATAGCTCAGCCGCACAACCTGGTCATAATTGGGAATCAAACGGGCGCGGTACGGCTGGTGGATCCGGTCCTGCACCGCGACCCGCAGGTTTTCAAGATTTCCCGAAAACAGAGACGCCGTCATCAGTGCGGAACGGGAAAGGTTATACACGGCGTCCGCGCGGGAATACGTGTCCGGCAGCACCGAGCGCGCCTTATCGGTCTTGAGCTCAAAAGGCGGGATAAACGCCACAAAACAGATTTTTTCGCTGACTGGGACGCTGACGCTGTAGACCTTGCCGCCTTCGAGCGCCGACGTCACGAGGCCGCCCTCGATGGCCGGGGCGACATTGTCCGGATGGCCCTCGATGCGGGTCGCGAGCGTGACGAGCTCTTTTTGCTCCAGCGGAGACCCCAAAAGGCGGTTGGCCCCCAGGATGCCCGCCACGATGCACGCGGAACTCGAACCGAGGCCGCGCGCCATCGGGATATTATTGAGCTGCACGATGCGCAGGCCCGGCAGCTTGCGTCCACACTCTTCGTAAAGCTGGCTTGCCGCCCAATAGATCAGATTGTGTTCATCGAGCGGCACCTGGACATCGTCCTTGCACGTGATCTCGATCGCGTCCGCTTCTTCCATCCAAACCTGGTTATACAGGTTCAGCGCGATGCCCAGTGCGTCGAAGCCGGACCCCAGATTGGCGCTGGTTGCCGGCACCTGAATGCGAATCAAAGAAAGCCCCCCTTAGCCTTTAAAAGGTCCCCACACGGATGACGTTGTCGATGCGAAGCCCGGTCGTCTGCAGGCGCTGCACGCCCTGCGTAAAGGTAAAGCCGTCGACGGGGTCCGTCAAGAAGGCGAACTCCCCAAGGCCCGGCTGCGCGCGCTGCAGGCGGCGCACCCCTGGGAAGACGCGGCCGGCCGCACTGCAGGCCTCGTCGGCCGACAGCATGGAATCCGGCTCCACATGGGCGCGCACATAAAACGCATAGCTGGCTTCCCGGTAATCGGCCACATAATCCGGGCTGCCATCGCTCCAATACAGGTATTTGCGCGACTGCAAATGCTTAATGCAGTCGATGACATCCGCAACGACCGCGCTGGCCGTGGGCATTTTGCCGGCCCCTTTGCCGTAAAAGACGACATCGCCGGTCACATCGCCGCGCACAAGGATGCCGTTAAAAACGTCCTCCACATTGGCAAGCTGGCTTTCGTGGTTGACGAGCATCGGACAGACGATGCAGTGCACGCGCCCGTCCGGCAGCGCATGCGTCTCGCCGATGAGCTTGACGACGCAGCCGCACGCCTGCGCATAGGCGACGTCGGCGCTCGTAATGCGGCGGATGCCTTCGGTATGGACCTGCTTCGGATAGACATGCTTGCCATACGCCAGCGAGGAAAGGATACAGATCTTGCGGCAGGCGTCCCCGCCGTCCACATCGGCGCTTGGGTCGCGCTCCGCATACCCAAGCTTCTGCGCCTGGGCAAGCGCGTCCGCAAAGGATTCGCCGTCTCGGAACATTTTCGTCAAAATATAATTGGAAGTGCCGTTTAAAATACCGGCCACGCCGACCACATCGTTCGCGGCCAGGCACTGGCTCATCGGGCGGATAATCGGGATGCCGCCGCCGACGCTTGCCTCGAACAGGAAATTCGCGTTTTGATCGCGGGCGATCTGCAAAAGCTCCGCGCCTTTTTCGGCCACGAGTTCCTTATTAGAGGTGACGACGCTTTTGCCCGCCAAAAGGCAGCGACGCACATAATCGTATGCAGGCGTCAGACCGCCCATGACCTCCACGACCACACGGATTTCCGGATCGTTTAAAATCTCATCAAAACTTTTTGTAAAGCGGCCCATCGGGGGCGGCTGCGGGTAATCCCGGCGGACCAGCACATATTTGATGTGGATATCCTCATGGGCGCGTCTCGCCAGATGCTGCTCATGCTGGCTCAGAACTTCTGCTACGCCGGTTCCGACAACGCCGTACCCCATGACTGCGATTTGAATCACTGCCATTCCCTCTTTTCCTCAAAACTTGCGCCGCACCCGTGCATGTGCCACAACCTTTGCATAACGGGTGAAAACAAAATGCAGCCGCGCAGCGCCGCGATCCCGCGCTTCGGGCCACTTTTCGCGGAAAGCGGGCAACCCCTGCGGTTTTGCCTGCTTACTATCCTGTTTAGTGTATCATGTTTTTCTGCAAGTTTCAACCTTACGAATGTCTTTTCTCGAAGTTCCTGGCATAAAAAACAGGCAGCCCGCAAAATGGGCCGCCTGTTTGCAAAGCGAATCTGCTGTTTTTTCCTTATGCCGCGTCGGAGACCGCAGGCTCCTCGTTCGGAAGCGAACCCTGCGGCGGTTCGGGTTCCGGCTCGGAAGCGGCCGGAATGCTTTCGGGTGGCTGGCTTTCCACTGTCTGCGGCTCACTTTCTGCCGGTTCGCTCACCGTACCCGGCTCGGACGTCTCGGAAGACTGCGACGGGCGTTCCGAACTCGTGCGGGAGCTTGTGTTTGGCACCACACCGCCGTGGTAGCCCGAACACGTTTCGGGGAGATTATTGATATCATAATAACCCGTTTCCGTATTGGTGCAGCCGGGCCCCGCCAAAAGGCCGGAATTGACGCAATAGGCGCGCTCGACCATGTTGTCGTCAAATGTAAAGTCGAGGTCCTCCTTATCGGCGAGATAATCGGTCATGATACCGCGGAAAATGCCCTTCGAGTAATCGCGCGGGCCCATATCCACGCTCTCATCCTCATAGCCCGTCCAGACCGCACAGACGGCGTAAGGCGTGCAGCCGATAAACCAGCTGTCGCGGAAGTCATTGGACGTACCGGTCTTGCCGACGACATCCCAGCCGGGGATGGCGGCGCCCGTCGCGGTGCCCTCGGTGACAACCGTGCGCAGCATACGGTTCATAATCGAGGCATTGACCGGGGAAAGCGCCTGCGTCGGCGTTTGTGTGGTGTTGTCGAGGATCACATTGCCGTCGTGGTCCAGTACTTTGTAGAACGTATACGGCGTATAATACTGGCCGCCGTTTCCAAAAATTGCGTAAGCCGCCGCCATGCTCTCGACCGTTACGCCATTCGTCAAACCGCCCAGTGCCAACGGCGCCAACGCGCAGTCCGAATCGACGTACTGGGACGAGAAGCCCAGCTTTTGCGTCAAAAATTGGAAGCTGTTTTCGACGCCGAGCTTGCGCAGCGTCTGCACCGCCGCGGCGTTGTAGGAGCCGGCCAAGGCTTTCTGCGCCGGCACCATGCCGTGATACGTGCCGCCCAAATTATCCAAGCTGTAATTGAGCGGTCCCAGGCGGTCCGACCCTTCGCCGTAATATCCGGCAAACGGCTCATCATCGACCAAAGAGGAATAGGTGATGATGCCGGCTTCCAGAGACGGCGCATAGACGCCGATGGGCTTATTGGAAGAACCCGTCTGCTGCGGGAGCGTCGTCGCAAACGAATTGATGCGGTTGGCCGTCTTTTCGCTGCGCCCGCCGACGAGCGCCAGGACACGGCCGTCATAACCGACGATGGCGACGCCCGTTTCCATCCTGTCGTCGCTGCCAAAGTTGGCCTCATTCAAAACGTAATTTTCCGCCGCGTCCTGCAGGTCCTGGTCGACCGCCGAATAGATTTGCAGGCCGTTTGTATAGATCATCGTGCTCGCGGCACTTGCGGAACAGTTATATTTCTCCATCAACGCATCCTGCACGTCGCTGATGACCGCGTCGGTGTACCAATCCCAAATGCTGTTCTGCGAGCCGCCCTCTTTGCCGACGAAAGTCATGTGATTGCTTTCTTCCATGGCCTGGTTGTAGTCGCTTTCGCTGATGAGGCCCTGATCGTACATTTCCGACAGCACGAGCTGCTGGCGCTCGCGGTTATTGTCCGCATGAATCAGGGGGTTATAGCGAGAGGGGTTCTGCGTAATGCCCGCGATGGCGGCGCATTCGGCCACATCGCAATCGGAAATATCCTTGCCAAAGTACAAGTTTGCGGCCGCCTGGACGCCGATCGTATTGGAGCCGAAGGAGACGCAGTTGAGGTATGCTTCGAGGATATCTTCCTTTGAGTATTCCTTTTCGAGGTTGAGCGCGCGGAAAATCTCTTTGACTTTGCGCGTAATGCTCACGTCGTCGTCGCCCGTCAGGTTTTTGATGAGCTGCTGCGTAATCGTCGAGCCGCCGTAATTCTGCCCGTCCGAACTGAAGAGGTTTAACACGGCGCCCACCGTGCGCTGCCAGTCAACGCCCTTGTGCTGCCAGAAGCGCTTGTCCTCGATGGCCACGACGGCATCCTTCATCGCCTGCGGAATGTCCTCGTAATCGACCCAGACACGCTCCGGGCCGCTTTGAAGCTCGACAATCGACGTCGCAGTGCCGGATTCCGGGCCCGTCCCATTGATATAGATTGTGCTCGAAAAGCTCTGCTGGAAGGACGTCATCAGGTCGTCCGAAATCTTTTCGTTGCGCATGCTGTAAAGGAAAAGCAAAAAGGCGACGCCCACAACGATCACCGTCACCAGCACGATTGCCAAGACGGTAAAAATCCCCTTTCCAACCGTGCGCAAAATGGAGGCGCCGACCTGGCCGGCAGGACGGTCCTTCACTTTGCGGGGCGCGGAACTCTGCTGCGGCGCGTCCGGATTTGATTTCTTCATAAGGCGCATCCTCCTATTTTTGTGGGTAAATGCCCAGATGCATAAATTTCCAAAAATTGTCCACACTATAGGCGAGGTGAAGGCAATGCAAAAATGGAATCGAGTGATGGCGTTGGGCACCGCCCTGTGTGCGGCGGCGCTCGCAGGGGCTCTGGCACTGCACACGCGCAGCGTGCAGGAAGAAGCCGCTAATGTATTAGTTTATTCTACCGCAGATCCCACTTCAAGTCAAGAAATGCGTTCAAATCGAGCGGAAAGCACCACTCAAGCGGGATCTGCCTACACGGTTCGGGCCTTTGAAGGGGAAATCGGTGTTTTCAAAGGGGGAGCGGACACACCGTTCGAGGTGTATGCCGTGAATGTGGACACGCTGCCCGCGGCGGACCGTTTCCTGCTGAACGCGGGCATCCCCGCCGAAAACAGGCAGGAAGTCCGGCGGATTTTAGAAGACTACCTGAGCTAATGGGATAAGCGGCTCTTTTGCCCAAGACAAAAGGCGCTGTGCCTTCTCTCACAGCGCCCTTCGTGTTCTTTTTTGTTACTGCATGTTTTCTTCGTAGCTCTTAATCATCTTTTTGACCATCTGGCCGCCGATGCTGCCCGCTTCCTTGCTGGTCAAATCGCCGTTATACCCTTCCTTGAGGTTGACGCCGACTTCGTTTGCCGCCTCCATCTTAAACTTATCGAGCGCTGCGCGCGCCTCCGGGACGACGAGTTTGTTCGAAGAAGAACTGTTTTTCATCTTTTTTTGCACTCCTTTTTTGTGGCCCTTCTTTTTAGAAAGAAGAGCGGTTTTTGATTGCAAGCGTCGTTTCGTTTGCCCTCCTAGTTTGTACGATCGAAAAAGGATTATAGCTGTAAATTCTTTCGTGAATGTGCAATTTTTTCGCAAAATACTGGACAAAAGCGCCCTTTTTATGATATGTTTAAAAAAGGATATCCCCACAAAAAGGAGGCGCTTTTCTTTGGAGCTTTGGGTGCAATTTCTTTCGCAAAGCGGCTTTTGCGTGGAATTTCCCGGACGTACACTGGTATTTGACCCCTATACCCCGCAGGCTGTACCGGCGCGCGCGCTTTCGCAAAAGCAGGTCGATGTCTTCGTCTCGCACAGCCACGCGGACCACTTCTCCCCCGGCATTTTCGCGTGGCAAAAGGCGCACCCGCAGGTGCGGTATCTGCTGTCCGACGATATCCCGCCGCAGAAAGGTGCCGAGCGAATCGGGCCGCGGCAGCGGATCACTTTTGACGGGATCGAAGTGTCTACGCTGCGCTCGACGGATTTGGGGGTTGCCTTCCTCTTGCAGCTGCCCGGGTGCACGTTGTACCACGCGGGCGACCTTAACTTCTGGCATTGGGACGGCGAAGACCCGGCCTGGAACCGGCAGATGGCACAGGACTACAAGGCGGAAATCGCACGGCTGCGCGGCCTTTCCATCGACCTTGCCTTTCTGCCGCTTGACCCGCGTCTTGGACGGGCCTACCTTTGGGGCATTGACACGTTTTTGCGCTCCGTGGCCGTGAAAAAAGTAATCCCGATGCATTTTGGCGAGGATTTTTCCGTAATCTCCCGCCTAGAGAAAGACCCGCAAGCCGCGTCCTACCGAGACCGGGTTGTGCCGCTGCACCGGCACGGGGAGCGAATCCGGATAAAAGTTTAAGTGCGCCTCTCTTTCCCTTAAAAAACGGCCGCAAGCCCTTTCAAAAAGGCTTGCGGCCGTTTTTCCATCTCTTTGAAAAATGTTTGAAAACTTAGACGCCTTCCTTGTCGGCGGCGGCCGCCAGCAAGTCCGTGCGGTCCGCGTGGCCGGAATACGTCGGCACCAGGCGGTGTACGACCTCGACCATATGCGGGTTATCCACACCGGCACAGCTGCGCAGCTCGTGGAGATCATCTAAGAAACTCTGCTCGTTAAAGCGGATCGGCGTACCGATATAGATCAAGTCGTGACTGGTCTTTTCACATTGGCCTTCCGCATCGAGCAAGAGTTCTTCATACAACTTTTCGCCCGGACGCAGGCCGGTGTAGGTAATCTTAATATCAACATCCGGTTCATAGCCCGAAAGGCGGATCAGGTTGCGCGCGAGGTCGACAATCTTGACGGGCTGGCCCATATCGAGCACGAAGATTTCCCCGCCGTGCGCCATGCCGCCCGCCTGAATCACGAGCTGGGCCGCCTCCGGGATCGTCATGAAATACCGGATAATATCCGGGTGCGTGACGGTGACGGGGCCACCGGCCGCGATCTGCTTTTTAAACAGCGGAATCACGCTGCCGTTGCTGCCCAGGACATTGCCAAAGCGCACGGCCACATACTCCGTTGTCTTGCTGTGGCGGCTCATATACTGGATAATCAATTCGCAGATACGCTTCGTTGCACCCATGATGTTCGTTGGGTTGACGGCTTTGTCCGTCGAAATCAGCACCATGCGGCGCACGCCGAACTTGTCGCACGCCTGCGCGACATTCCACGTGCCGAAGACGTTGTTCTTGACCGCCTCGCCGGGGCTCAATTCCATCAGCGGGACGTGCTTGTGCGCCGCCGCGTGGAACACAACGGACGGCCGGTAGGCGTTAATCACGTGCTCGACGCGCGCACGGTCCCGCACGGAGCCGATGATAACTTCGAGGTCCAAGGCGTCGCCGTAGCGCATTTTCATCTCATTTTGCAGGTCGTAGGCGTTGTTCTCATAAATATCGAACACGACGATGCGTTTCGGGTGGAAGCGCGCGATCTGCCGGCAGAGCTCGCTGCCGATGGAACCGCCGCCGCCCGTGACGAGAATCGTCTTATCCTTTAAATAGCCGCTGATCTTTTCCGTGTCGAGTTTGATTTCATCGCGGCCCAAGAGGTCTGTGATATCCACGTCGTGGACCTGCATGGACGTCGGCTGGCCCTCCACGATCTCGTATAGGGCGGGGATCGTCTTAATGCGGCAGCCGGTGGTCGAGCAGATCTGCAAAATATCCTGCTTGTCCTTTTTCGAGAGCGAAGAAATTGCGAGCAGGATCTCGTCGATATTATACCGCGCCGCCATGCGCGGGATCGTGTTGCGGCCGCCGACGATGCGCACGCCGTTGATGCGCGTGCCGCGCTTCTTCGGGTCGTCGTCGATGGCGATAATCGGAACGCCCTTGCTTTCGGGGGCGTTCTTCATATCCTTAATCAAAAGGGAGCCCATCTCCCCCGCGCCCACGATCATCGCACGGCTGAACTCCTGGCCCATGCGGCCGGGACGCGTTGCGCGCCGCCAGCGGTAGAAAAAGCGGACGGACAGCCTGGAAACGCACACCAGGCCAAAAATGACCAGGTAGCTGATAAAGTAGACGGAAATCGGGAACCGGCGGATGTTAAACAGCGGGCTGCTCGTGTAATGGATCAGAACCGTGCATACCGCTGCCGGAATCGTTACGCCGAAAAAGATCTGTATGATCTCATCGACGCTGCAGTATTCCCATCTTGTGTTGTAAAACCGCGCAATAAAAAAGCCAAGCAGATACAAAATGGTAACCCACGGAATCCAGAACAAATAGGATTCTAAGTCGTAAGCATCCTGAAAAATCTGGCCGTTATAGCGCAGAAAGAAACCCATCCAATAGCCAAAAACAACGATGGCCGCATCCACCACAAGCTGCGGGATCAGGGTCTTTAGAGAAATATGGCGGAGCAGCCGCCGTGTCTTTTTCATCTGCAAAACTCCCAAAACAAGATTTTCGGGCATTGCCCAGCGTACGAACCGCATTATTATAGCACATTTTCCGTACAAAAGAAAGCGTTGTGCGCCGATTCGCGCATTTTTCTATGTGCCTCTCCTTTTCATCCAAAAAGCGCCCGGCACACGGCCGGGCGCTTTCTAAAGAGCGTAAAGGAAGAAAAGCTTATGCTTGAGGCTTTTCCTCCGGTTTGGATTCTTCCGCTGCCTCGAGGTCTTCGTCGTCCTCTTCCACGTCAAACTCCAACAGTTCGCCGCAGTTGGGGCATTCCATCTGGCCGTCTTCCACCAGATCCTCCGTCAGGCAGATCGTCTCGTGGCAATTCGGGCACGTGACCTCATAATACGTCTCGTCGTCCTCCTCGTCATCCTCGCAGCCACAGCCGCAGCCATGATGATGGGCGAGTTCTTCTTCCTCGTCCTCATCGATGCCATAGACGAGCTTTTCGACCGCGCCGAGGTCTTCGTCGACCTCATCGAGCTGGCCTTCCATGTCGTCCACGACGTCTTCCAGATCGGAAACCGAACCGGTCAAATCGTCGAGCAAGTCTAAAATGGCGTTGAGAACCTTAACTTCCTTTTTGTCCTCATCCAGCTCCAGGCCTTCCGCCAGGCCACGGATATAAGCGACTTTTTCTGTGAGTGTCATACTGCTATTCCCCTTCTTTCTGGAAAAGTAAACATGCAAACGAAACTGTGGATTTCCTCTTTGGAATTTCCTTATGCGCGCTCCATATACTCGCCCGTGCGCGTATCGATGCGGATATGGTCGCCTTCATTGATAAACAGCGGGACCTTAATTTCTGCACCGGTCTCGAGCGTTGCCGGCTTCGTGGCGTTCGTAGCCGTATCGCCCTTAAAGCCCGGGTCCGTCTTCGTAACTTCGAGCTCTACGAAGTTCGGCGGCTCGACGCCAAACACGTTGCCCTTATAGGAGAGGACCTTGCAGTCCATATTTTCCTTGACGAATTTAAAGTTGTCGCCGAGGACGTTGGAGTTGATCGGGATCTGCTCATAGGAATCGGGGTCCATGAAGTAGTACAGATCGCCATCATTATAAAGGTACTGCATGTCCTTGCGCTCGATATAAGCCGTCGGATACTTATCGTTCGGGTTGAACGTGCGTTCCGTCACCGCGCCGGTAATGACGTTGCGGATCTTGGTGCGCACGAATGCGGCGCCCTTGCCGGGCTTGACGTGCTGGAACTCGATGATGGAGACCACCTGGCCGTCCATTTCAAACGTTACGCCGTTGCGGAAATCGCCTGCAGAGATCATTCACATATCCTCCAATTCTCATTCTGCCGGGCCAAATGGCCCACTTTTCTCTTCCTAATAAAAATAGTCTATACTTTTTTGTGCGGGAATGCAAGGGGTTGCTTGCAAAAGTTTACGTCAAATCCTTCATCGCGTGCAGCGCCAAAAAGTAACTGCCCTTGCCGAAGCCGCAGATCTGCCCGACACACACGGGGGCGATCACGCTTTCATGGCGAAACGGCTCACGGGCATGGATATTGCTCATATGCGTTTCGACAAACGGGATATGGACGCTCGCGATGGCGTCGCGCAGCGCGTAGCTGTAATGCGTCAGGGCGCCGGCGTTGATGATGCAGCCGGCAAATTTCCCGCGCGCCGCGTGGATTTGGTCGATCAAATCCCCTTCGTGGTTTGACTGGTACACGGTTAAGGCAAATCCCATTTCCTTTGCGGCGGCTATGACCTGCTGTTCGATGCTTTCCGCCGTCTCGTCGCCATAGATCCCTTTCTCCCGCACACCGACCAAATTGAGATTGGGCCCTAATAACAACAGAATTTTCTTTTCCATCGCGGTTTTCACTCCTTGGGATCTAAGTAGCGCCCCAATTTCTGCACACGGCGGCGCACCGATGTCTCCAGGCTGCGGCGCAGGCGAATGGACGCCCCATGCTCTTCGGCGGCGGGCGCCAATAAGATGGAGCGCACGCCGGAAAGATTCGCGCCGAGCACATCGGTAAAGACTTGGTCCCCCACGACGACGGCTTCCTTTTTCGAAATGCCGAGCCGGGAAAGGGCCCTCCAATAGCCTCCGGGCAGCGGTTTGCACGCAAACGAGAGGAACGGGACGCGCATGCGGTTGGCAAACGGCGCTACGCGGCGGCGGAAATTGTTTGACAGGATGGTCAGCACAAATCCCTTCCGCTGCATGGACTCCACCCACTGTTCCACGCCTGCAAACGGTTCCTGCGACCCCGGCTTGGACAGCGTATTGTCTACATCCAGCAGAATCGCCCGCACCTTCATCGAGCGCAACAGGCTCGCAGATACGTCCAACACCGTTGGAACGGCATATGTGGGCAGAAGCAGCGCCATAGATTCCCTCCTTGCGAGAAAAAAGCGGGCTTTCTTTCGGTTTACGCTAAAAGAAAGCCCGCTTTTCATGTACCTACAAACCGAGCGGCAGCGTTCAGCGATACTTACGCTTGCGGGCTGCTTCGGATTTCTTCTTCCGCTTCACGGAAGGCTTCTCGTAAGCTTCTCTCTTACGCACTTCTGCAATGACGCCGGAACGGGCACACTGCTTCTTGAAACGACGCAGTGCACTTTCCAGGGATTCATTGTCTTTGACACGGACCTCAGCCATTTATTTTCCCTCCCATCCGCCGAAAGGCAGGGGTTATCTGTAAACAATTTACTGTTACATAAACTTCATTATACAGACTCGCACCGAAGATGTCAAGCCCCAAAGGGCAGAAATCTGAAAAGAGAAATTTTTAAAGAAAACAGTTGACAAACCGTATTTCGTGTGCTATGATAAATAACGCGCTCAACTGAGAGCAGCATTTGAGAGTTTGCGAACGACAAAGGGGTATAGCTCAGTTGGTAGAGCAGCGGTCTCCAAAACCGCGTGCCGAGGGTTCAAGTCCTTCTGCCCCTGCCACATGGCTCGGTAGTTCAGCTGGTTAGAACGCTAGCCTGTCACGCTAGAGGTCGACGGTTCGATCCCGTTCCGAGTCGCCAATGTTGCTGCTATGGCTCAGTTGGCAGAGCACATCCTTGGTAAGGATGAGGTCACGCGTTCGAATCGCGTTAGCAGCTCCATTAAAAAACCGCGGTGCTAAGCCATTTTTCGGGTTTTGGCACCGCGGTTTTTTTGTCAGCAGGAGGGTTTTGACTAAATTTTGACTAAATCTTAAAAACGGTCAGTTTACAAAAGTCCCATATATGTGCAAGGCTCCCACCTGAATTTAGTCAAAGTGGGAGCCATTTTTTTGCCTTCTCAAAGAGGCTGCCAAAGCCGAACAGGCTTTCCCGCCGGGCCAGTAAAAAGCAGATGGAACCTGAAGCGGTCCCATCACAAACGAAACGCACATCCCACCGCGCCTTACCTCATCCTTCTAAAATCCCGGAATTTGCAATCCACTCTGCTACGTCTGCGCCGGCTTCATAGACCGAGGAACCGCTTGCGGCCAGTCCTTCTATCAAATTTGCTCCCGGGCAGAGAGCGGCGATGTCCTGTTCGCTTCTGCCCATGCGGCTGCCGCCATGGGTGCAGAGGGGCAGAATCGTCTTTCTTGAAAAATCATATTCCTCCAGGAAGGTAAACAAAGGCTGCGGCAGTGTCCCCCACCAGTTGGGATAGATCAAAATGACCGTATCGTAGGAATCCATATTCTCCACATGGGACGCCAATTCCGGCCTGGCATCCGCATCCTGCTCCGCCGCGGCCACATCTGTGGTTTCATCATAGTCGGACGGATATTTTTCGACCGTTTCTATTCGGAACAACTCCCCGCCGGTTTCCTGCTGTGCCATACGGGCCAACACCTCTGCATTGCCGACCAACGTATCACCTTCCAGATTCAGGCTTGCAGACGTGATGGCATCTACCCCCTCCTCAAAATCCGTATTCCCCACGCGGGAAAAGTAGGCGATCAAAATATGGCTGCCGCTTCCTGCCGAAGATGCTCCGCTCTCCCCTGCCGGACTTGCCGCCCTGGAAGATGCCGGTGCTGTGCTTTCCTCGGCGGATTCCGTCTGGCTGTAGCTGCTCTGGGGTTCGCCGCTTTCGGCAGTGCTGCCGCAGGCTGCCAGCGAGAAAGTCAACAGGCCTGCCAGAAACAAAGTCCATATTTTTTTCATGTGCCACCGTCTCCTTTCATAGAAAAACAAAAACTGGCTTCTGCCAATCCAAGTTCTCGGCAGAAGCCAGTTCGATTTAACCGGATTGGTTTCTTTGGATTTTTAGTTTTTCGGTTTCAGCGGGCCGTAGAAATAAGATGCCGTCGCGCCGCCGTCAATGAGGAAGTCCGCCCCGGTGATGAAGGCACCCTGATCGCTCATCAGCAGTTCCGCCACGTTTGCCACTTCATCCGCTGTGCCGGGACGGCCGGCGGGACACTTGGCAAACATATTCTTGTAGAAATCACCGCGGGGGCCGTTAAACTCGTCCAGGGCCAGCGGCGTGACGATGATGCCGGGAGAGATGGAGTTGATCCGCGCGCCTTTCTCGCCCCACTTTACGCTCTCCGCCATGACCCGCTTTTCATTGCAGCGTTTAGCCATCTGGTAGGCGTGGAGGGTGTCCCGAATATTTTCCGGCTGGAGGATGTCCAGCTTCAGCAGTTCCTCGGTGGGGGTGCAGGCCAGCTGTTCGTCCTGCTCCGGGGTCAGCGCCGGCATACGGTGGCCGGACTGGCTGGAGATGGTGACGCCCACGCCGCCGGGCGCAATGACCTTGCCCGCTTCTTCCAATAGCACGGCGGTGCCGTACAGGTCTACCTTTAAGATCGCCTCAATGGGGGCCTGGCTGGGGGAAACACCGGCGGCGTTCACCAGCCTGGTGATGGGGCCGTACTTCTGCGCCTCTGAAAGGATGTTCTGAATGGAGGCGCGGGAGGAGAGGTCCATCTCCACCGCCACGGTGTCAAACCCGGCCTCATTCATGGTGTGGGAGATGGCTTGGGCGTTCTCCGGCTTTTTATCGCCGATGACGATCTTCATGCCGTAGCCCACCCGGCGGGCAATCGCCATGCCGATCTGCCCGGCACCGGTCAAAATCAGTACATTTTTCATGGGAATGACTCCTTTCTGATTGCCATCCAAATCTTGTTCTGCCTGGTTAGCGGCGTTCCTTTTATTTTCCGATCGTCCGCGTATCTGAGAATACAAAATGCTGTTCTCTTTCCGCAATCATCCAATGACCGTTCTGTTTTACATATTTGTCGTAATATCTGACACCGTGAACCGTGATTTTGTCTACACCGTCCACCTCATTGACCAGATGCGCCAGCGCATAACAGGTACCGGAAGCATGGGTGTCATCCTCGAATTCCACCAGCTGCTGCCCGTTCATGTGGAAGGATTCCTTGGCAGCCCCGAATCCTTTATATTCCCGAATGACGTCCTGCACATTGTGAAGGTCCATCCCGAGCGTCTGTCCGAAATAAACCTGTACATGGCAGTCCGGCGTAAAGACATGGACATAGTAGTCCTGATTGTTCTTGTCCGATTCGGTTGCATAATTGTCAACCAGCGCCTTCAGTTCCTGTCTTGCTTCGAATTCTTCCGTTTTCGTCATGGTAGAGTCCTTCTTTCTTTGAAATGAATGAAAAAGTTTCGATCTATTCGTATGGCAGCGGCAGCTGTCTGTGCGCCGCGCTTTCTCCGCCTATCAATCAAATTGGGCTGCGCAATCTTTCAGATAATCCATCACTGTCAGCTGCTGGGGACAGGCCCGGACACACTGGCCGCACCGGATACAGTCGCTGGCCCTGCCGCCGTTTTGAATGGCCTTGGCATAGTCCGCCTTGCCCTCCTCCATCTGGCCCCAGAGGAGCTGCTTGTTCCGCGCTGCGAAGATCTCCGGAATGGGGATCTGCTTGGGGCAGCCCGCCGTACAGTAGTGGCAGGCGGTGCAGGGGATGGATTTCACGCCGTGAATGGCTTCCTGAGCCTTTCGGATGGCCTCCCGCTCCGCTTCATCCAGCGGCTTGAAATCCTTCATATAGGAGAGGTTGTCCTCCATTTGGGCAAGGTTGGACATCCCGGAGAGCACCGTGATGATGCCGTCCAGGGACGCGGCGTAGCGGATCGCCCAGGAGGCGAAAGAGGCCTCCGGGTGGACTTCCCGGAAGATTTTCTGCACCGCCGGGATGGGATTGGCCAGCGCCCCGCCTTTGATTGGTTCCATGACCACGATGGACTTACCGTGTTTCCGGGCCACCTCATAGTTGGCCCGGGCCGTAACATTGGGATTCTCCCAGTCGGCATAGTTCAGCTGCAGCTGGACAAACTCCGCGTCCGGATGCGCGGTCAGAATCTCGTCCAATAGTTCCGGCCCCGCATGGAAGGAGAAGCCCCAGTGCTTGATGAGCCCCTTTTCCTTCTGTTCCTTGACAAAGTCCCAAATGTGGTACTCATCGTACTTCTTGTAATTGCCGGCCTGGAGGGCGTGAAGCAGGTAGTAGTCAAAATAACCTGCCCCGGTGCGCTCCAGGCTGGTGTAAAACTGCTGCTTGGCACTTTTTTCATTGTGAGCGCCCATCCAAGCGCACAGTTTGGTAGCCAGCGTGTAGCTCTCCCGGGGATAGCGGTCCACCAGAGCCGCCTTTGCCGCCCGCTCCGAGTCGCCCCCGTCGTAGACATAGGCGGTGTCAAAATAGGTCAGCCCGGCGGCCATGAATTTGTCCACCATCCGTTTGGTTTCCTCAATGTCAATTTTCCCGTTTTTCCTTTTGGGCAGGCGCATTAGGCCAAAGCCCAGCTTGGGGGTGTGCGCGCCGAAATATGGTTCCATAGCTGTCCCTCCTTACAGATTTTGAACTGCGTTCCGGGCCCACTGGCTGATGGCAGCCTTTGATTGTTCCACTTCATGCCCTAAAAATTCCCCGCCGGGGAGGAGCTGTGCGCCGGGCGCATAGGTCTTCAAATCCTTTAAACTCCTGCCAAAGCCGCTGCCGCCGCTGGTCACAAAGGGGATGATCTTTTTCCCGTCCCAGCTGCACTGCTCCAAAAAGGACACTACCGGCATGGGCAGGGTGTTCCACCAGTTGGGAAAGCCCAGAAAAATCACATCGTAACCACGGATGTCCGGGCATGCTTTCAGCGCGGGCCGGATGCCTTTGTCCAGCTCCTCTTTTGCCTCGTAGATCATCTTCATATGATCCGGATTGTAGGTTTTCACCGTCTCCAGTTCTATCAAATCGCCGCCGACCGCCTGCCCGATAAATGCCGCAGCGGCAGCGGTATGCCCTTTCTCCAGGTTGACAATTTTCATTCCCGGAGCGATGGTTTCGCCTTTTAGGGAATAATACACAACCGCGATCTTTGCCATTGCCTTTCTTCCTTTCCTAATAGGCAGAGGCTCTTGCTTCTATCATTCGCCACTTGCCATCCTGCTTTTCTAGGCGGCATACAAGCTGCAGCCGCCAGGTATGCCAGCCGCCGCCAAAAACCGCCGCGTGTACCAAGCTCTGCCCCGTTAATTTTCCACGGTCTCCGTCCAGCTGGGCGGTAATTTTCTGGTGGCGGGCAGAACTGTACTTCAATGTGCCGTCCTGGACGGCCTGGAGGAAGGCCTCCAAAGGCTGGCGCATCCCGGTCATGTGGACCAGCACGAACTCCGGCGCCAGCACTTCCCGCAGGATGCGTTCGTCTTTCTCCACCATGCCCTGGTACATCCGGCGGTAACACCACTCAACAGCTTCTCGATCATCCATAGCGTTCACCGTCCTTCTGCTGTGTCCAGCCGGACCGTTATTATGCCGTCGGCTGTTTCCAGAAAGGAGGCGGCATCCTCTTCAAACTCCCCTAGATACGCTACCGTATAGGGAGAAATGTCCACATCCCGGAAGAGGAAGGACAGTGCGTTCCATCCGTCGAAATAGCTGATCTGGTTCCTCTTTGTCTTGGAAATCACTGGACATCCCTTTTGCGGAAGGGATCCCGGCAGCCTGGCATAATACTCATGGCCGCCCCGCTCCTGCATCTGGAGGGTAAGTGGACAGCAAGATGCCAGCTGTGCCGTCAGTGGGTTTTCTTCCAACCAGGCATGGAAAACGGTCCCGTTGATCGAAATCCGAAACCGTACAGCCATCCTTACACCAGCTTCCTGACCCATGCTTCCACCTTGCTGCGGGAATTTGCAGCTTCTGCCCCATGGATAGACAGGCCGCTTTCTACCCGGGCACCCTTGCAGATCTTCTTCAGATCCCGCTCGCTGGACCCCATGCCGCTGCCCTCATTGGTGCAGAAGGGAAGAATGCGTTTGCCAGCCAGTTCAAAATGTTCCAGGAAGGTGAACATGGCCATCGGCATGGTGCCCCACCAGTTGGGATAGCCCACAAAGATGGTGTCGTACCCATCCAGGCTGTCCGGGTAGGCCTTCAGCTCCGGGCGGGCGTTCTGCCGCAGTTCCGCTTTTGCCTCCTCGATGCAGGTGTAGTAGTCAGCGGCATAGGGCTTCACCGTGTCGATCTCAAACAGATCACCGCCGGTCATGCCGGCAATCATCTCGGCCACCACCGCGGTGTTGCCCTTTGCCAGGTTCCGCACGCTGCCGTTTACATAGTTCTCACCCTTGCGAGAATAGTACACAATCAATGTCTTGCTCATAGGTCCTGCCTCCTGTTTGTTTTCTATCTTCTATTTTAGGCAAGATCAAAAAATCAGCAATTTCACTTTTGAGGGTATTTGATTAGTTTGGCTTATGCGAAAACAGCCTTGGCATCCCCGATGGAAATGCCAAAGCTGTTCGGGACCATAGGCCTGATTGAATTCGATTTTTCTTTTACCGCCAGCCCTGAAAGCCGTCGAACTTCTCCGAGATTTCTTTCAGATGCCGGGTGATCGCAATGTGCTGGGGGCAGTGGCGCTCGCACTGGTGGCAGCCGATGCAGTCCCCGGCCTTGGGATGGGTCTGGGTCAGGTTGTAGTAGTAGACCATCTGGGTGGTCATGTAGCCGTGCTGGAACAGGGCAAAATACTCCGGGATCGGGATGTGTTTGGGGCACTGCACCGTACAGTAGCCGCAGGCTGTGCAGGGGATGGTGAGCTCGCCCTGGATGATCTGCGCCGCCTGGGCGCAAAGGGCCTTCTCCTCCCCGTTCATGGGGCGGAAATCCTGCATGGTGCGGATGTTGTCCTCCAGCTGCTCCATGCTGTTCATGCCGGAGAGCACCATCCTCACGCCCTCCTGGCTGGCGGCAAACCGCAGGGCCCAGCTGGCGTTGGAGGCCGCCGGATTGTAGGCGCGGAAAAGGCGCTCCGCTTTCTCCGGAAGGTTGACTAAAGTTCCGCCCTTGATCGGCTCCATGACAATAATCGACTTTTGGTGCTTTCTGGCCACCGCATAGCACTTGCGGGACTGGATGCTCTCATTGTCCCAGTCCAGATAGTTAATTTGCAGCTGCACCACCTCGATCTCCGGGTGGGCGGTGAGAATTTCATCCAGCAGTTCCGCCTTGTCGTGGAAAGAGATGCCGATGTGGCGGATTTTTCCCTCCGCTTTCTTCTGCTTGACAAATTCGAAGCTGTCCAGCTCCAGGGAGACCTTGTAGTTTACCGCCCCCTGATTGTGGAGCAGGTAGTAGTCGAAGTAGCCGCAGCCCAGGCGGTCCAGCTGGTCCGCAAAGACCTGTTCCTGCTCCTCTTTGCTGTGCATGAACTCGTTGGAGAGCTTGGTGGTGAGCACATAGCGCTCCCGGGGATAGCGGTCCACCAAGGCCGCTTTCAGCGCCGGTTCCGAGAGTCCGCGGCAGTACTTGTAGGCGGTGTCAAAGTAGGTAAAGCCGTTCTCCATAAACGTGTCCACCATCTGTTTTACCAGCTCTATGTCCACCTGATCGCCCCGAAACGGCAGGCGCATGAAACCAAAGCCAAAATTTTTCACGATGATCCTCCTTCAGCTTGCACGATGCCCGCCAAACACCTGAGACATGGTCATGTGCTCCAAGGCGTCATCGATACGGGATACTTCTTCTTTTGTCAGATGGATATCCGCCGCCCCCAGGTTCTCCCGGATGCGGTTCTCCTTCCGGGAGCCGGGAATGGGCACGATATAGGGCCGCTTTGCCAGCATCCAGGCCAGAGAGATCTGAGCCGGGGTCGCGTTTTTCTCTTTTGCCGTGTTTTCAAGGAGGGCTAACAGATCGCGATTCTGCTCCACGCCCTCTTTGGAGAACTGCGGCATCGTGGCGCGGTAGTCGGCAGGGCTTTGCTCAAACTGGGAAGTGTCCCGATAGCGGGCGGTGAGGAAACCATTGGCCAAAGGGCTAAATGCCACAAAGCCCACATGCAGTTTTTCCAACACGGGGAACAGCTTCTCGTAGTCCCGATACATCATGGAAAGGCGGTTTTGGACGGCGGTGACGGGGCATACCGCATGCGCCCGGCGCAGGTAGTCCGCATTGGCCTCGGAAATCCCCCAGTGGGTGATCTTTCCCTCTTTGATCAGCTGGGCCATGGTATCTGCCACTACCTCCGGCTCCACCTTGGGATCGATGCGGTGTTGGTAGTACAGGTCAATGTGGTCGGTCTGCAATTTTTTCAAGCTGCCCTCCACAGACTTCCGGATCGTCTGCGGGCGGCTGTCCAGTTCCAGATGGTCGCCCATGTGGCGGACGCCGCATTTGGTGGCCAGCACCACCCGGTCCCGGTAAGGTTTTAAAGCCGCCCCTACCAGTTCCTCATTATAGGCGGTGGAACCGTCTGGATTTGTGCCGGTATAGCACTCTGCCGTGTCGAAGAAGGTGTACCCCATATCCACCGCCTTGGCGATGAGCTCCGTCATCTCTTTTTTATCTGCCGGGGCGCCGGAAGCGTGGGTCATGCCCATACAGCCCAAGCCCACGGGAGAAACGGACAGGTCGGTTCCTAACATTCTCGCTTGCATGTTCAAGCCCTCTTTTCTTGTATATGGTAGTTCTTAAAAAGGCATCTTTTGTCCGTTCTATTTTATGATTTGCGGGATTTTCTTTCAATCTGGATTGCGAAAGACTTCCATTAGCGCAGCTTATATAATAAAAAAAGAAGCCAGCAGTTTCTTGAACTGTCAGCTTCTTTCCTCTTTGATTGGAATCATGCCGCTCAGACGGGCTGTTTCTCGCGGGTCATCAGTTTTTTCAAGAGATCCGCAAAGTCCTCTATGTAGGAATTGGTCCGCTCCCTGCGCCAGAACGCACAGTAGGTGCGCAGGATTTGCTGATTTCCCTGATAGATGGGCAGGCGCTTGATCGACGCGCCCGGCGGCGGCAGGGTGCCCGCGCTTTCGATCGGGAGGAAGCCCCGGTTGCTCAACACCAGGAGCCTCCCTTCCTCCAGGTTGTCCGCAAACACATAGCTTCCCCCAAAGCCCAATGTATTCCGGTAATATGCCTGCTCCGTATCCCGCTGTTCCCGTGAGGCAATCAGGATACAAGGCGTGCCTTGCAGCTGCTCCAGCGTAACACAGGTCTGCCTGCTGAGGGGATGGTTGACGGAAAGTTCTGCGTAGCAGCCACACTGCATCAACTCATAATTGATGTAGAGATTGGAAAACGCCCGGCGCTGATCGCTCAATGCCAAATCCACACCGCCGAAACGCAGCAGATCATAAAGCTCCTCGTGGGTGCCATTGACGATGTTGATGGAAACCTCCGGGTACAGCTTGGAAAATTCCTCTACCGCCTGATACAGTTCCATCCCGCTGTAGCAGCGCAGATACCCGATGCGAAGCTGCAGTTCCTTGTCCTGGCCCAAACGCTTTGTTTCCCGAATCAGGTCGTCCACCTGGCTCAAAATCGCCTTGCAGTGGGAATAAAAATACTGGCCGGTAGGCGTGATGGAAAACCGCCGGTTTTCCCGATGGATCAGCTCCACCCCCAATTCCCGTTCCAATGCCTGGATCTGCTGCGAGATGGCGGACTGAGAGATATAGCACTGTTCGGCGGCCTCTGTAAAGCTGTTGCAGTCGATTACGGCAACAAAATATTTCATTTGCCTGAGCATCATGGCCGATTCCTCCTTGGATTGGATTTTTAAGAAAGACAAACTTTTCCGTGAGACCAGACGGTTTCTGTGCATTCGTGGGGATTCCTCAGGAGCGTTCAAACGTTTCCGCGCCCGGCGTGCACCTTTGCGGTTGACGCTCTGCCCGGATATGACCCATATATAAAAAGGAGCAGCCACGTTCGGCTGCTCTCTCTGCAAAAAGTACGCCTCTTCCCACCCCATATGTTTCACGGTGTGGATTTCAGCACAGATTTTTTGGTGCGCCTGACTGGATTCGAACCAGCGGCCTTTGGAGTCGGAGTCCAACGCTCTATCCAACTGAGCTACAAGCGCAAGTGTATAGAATAGTATAACACAAGTTTGCGCCTCCCGCAAGGGGCGGTGCAAATTTTTCAAAAGAGAAACACATAAAGAAAAGAAAAAATGCGCACATAATTTTCGCCTGCCGGGAGGCAGGCGAAAATCGGCGCAACGTACCAAAACCAACAAAACTGTCATAAAGGATTTTTAACATGTAAGCAAAAGAAATGGGAACCTGTTAAGCGGGAGGCGCCGCAGAATATTTTGCATCTATGCTGTTTTTTGAACAGCGACATCATAAATTGTAGAGATACTTACCAACACAATTCTAGCCGGCACTCATTTTAACAATTTATTAATCTCCATTTTACAAAATATTCATATTTAGCGTCTATAATCTTTCCCGAAGTTCCAAAAGCAGACAAGGAACGGCTTTTCAGTGGGGATCCGCCCAGGATGCCGACTGAAAAGATACGGCCGAATCCTTTTCTGCGTTTTGTAGTTTGTAAAGCTTTCCGCTCAACAATTTCATTGTACGCTTTCTTTGCGAAATTGCAACAGAATGTGCACGAATCGTTGATTTATGTGCATGAAAAGTTCCAATCCACCTGTTGCAAAGCGAGAGAGAAAGAAAGCGGTTGGAAAATGAAAGGAGAGTTTTACATGTTTTGTATTTTTCTGGCGGAAGACAACGATTCCGACGCCTACCATCTAGAGCAGTGCTTGCAGACATGGGCTCAGAGTACGAATGTAGCCCTTTCTATTCAGAGAAGCCAAAACTTGACTGAAAAGCTGGCTGCCGCTGTGCAGCATTACGATGCCCTGTTTTTAGACATCAAGATGCATGGACTCGACGGGCTTACGTTTGCAAAGCTGGTCCGGGAAAAGGATTCGGAAATTCCGATCATTTTTGTGTCTGCTTATGCGGCACAGTATGCGCTGGAAGGATACTCCGTCAGCGCGATGCAGTTTCTTGTAAAGCCTGTCACGCAGGAAGGCGTTGACCGCTGCATGGAGCGGATTCGGGAATGGCGGTCACGCGTTGCGGCGCCGAAGCTGAGCATTCCAAACGGGCCGGGCGGGTCGCCGCGGCTGTACATGCTGCGTGACATTTTGTACATTGAGGCGGTGGGACATTATACGTTCGTGTATAACGGCTATGCGGGAAACGCGTTTGTCAAGCACCGCCTGCCCTTCAAGGTGGTCAATGCCCTGCTTCCGAAACCGCCGTTTTTCAACTGTTACCGCTCTTATACGGTAAATCTGTTCCACGCAAAGGATGTTTCCTGTCAATCCATCGTGATGGAAAACGGCAGCCGGATTCCCCTGCGCAGAAGCAGCGTAGAATCTTTTCGAAAAGCGCTGCTGGACATCCACCGGGAAAAATAAGCCGGTGCACAGCCGTCTTTTTACAAAAGCCCTCCTTTGTGGCTTCCGAAAACGGAACCCGCAAAGGAGGGCTTCTGTGTGTGCGATGTGCGCTTCGTTTCCTTTATAAAAAGTGCATTTACGAAAGGGCCTGTCCCGATGAAAGCGCCAAGCGCTTCCCCTGTCAGCTGCGGGCAATCTCCTGATTGCCGGTCGACCAAACGTGCTGGGCCTTCGCGGCGGCCGGCGTATTCTGTGCCATAACGCCGACGAGCTTGTGCGGAACGTACGCTTCTTCCAGATAGGTGCATTCCTCGGGGGTTAACTGCAGATCGACGGCCTTGACGGCTCCCTCGATATGGTGCGGCTTCGTTGCGCCGACGACGGGCGCCGTCACTTTGCCGAGCAGCCACGAAAGCGAGATTTCCGTCATCGAGACGCCGCGCTTTTGGGCCAGTTCCGCCACGCGGTCGATGATAATGGCGTCCTGGCGGGCCGTGGCGTCGTACTTAAACTTCGCATAGCTGTCCTCTTCCAGGCGCTTGGAGGTTTCGCCCGGATGTTTTGCGAGGCGGCCGCTGGCCAAGGCGCTGTACGGCGTCATGGCGATGTTGTCTTCCGCGCAGAGTTTGGCCATTTCCCGCTCTTCTTCGCGGAAAATCAAATTGTAATGGCCCTGGACAGAAACGAACTGCGCGAACCCTTCCCGCTGTGCGAGCGCGTTTGCTTTGGCGAGCTGGTAGGCAAAGCAGTTGGAAATGCCGATATAGCGCACCTTGCCCGCCTTGACGGCCTGGTTTAATCCATCGAGAATCTCATACAGCGGCGTCGCGTAGTCCCACATATGATAAATATACAAATCCACATAATCGAGCCCCAAATTGCGCAGGCTCGTGTCGATCATCCGCGTGACATGCTCCTGGCCGGAAACGCCCTGTTCAATCTCTTCGGGCGTGCGGGGCAGAAATTTTGTAGCGACCACGACGTCTTCCCGCTTTGCGAAATCCTTGAGCGCACGGCCCAAATACTGCTCGCTCGTGCCGCTCTGGTAACCGACGGCCGTATCAAAAAAATTGACGCCCAGTTCCAGCCCGTGCCGGATGATGGCGCGGGAATGTTCCTCGTCCAACGTCCAGCTGTGCTGGCCGTTCTTTGCATCGCCGAACCCCATGCATCCCATGCAGATGCGGGAAACGGTGAGATCGGAATTGCCCAATTTGGTGTATTGCATTGCGAAAAAACTCCTTTCTTTCGGATGGCGCCGCCATCCCCCGGCGCGATGTTCCTGCAAAGCGCGTCGGGCTTTACGATTGTGATCCGCACGCGCGGGGGCAAAAGCCGCTGCGCGATTCTATCCGCCGGTTAAAGGAAGTGCCTCTTCCCTGCCGGGTCGCCTTAGAATCTTTCGGCCCACTTCTTCATCGCGTCTGCGGAAGTATGGGCGGAAAAGACTTTGCCGTCTTTGCACACCGCACCCGGGCAGCTGGAAGCGAGTGCCTTTGCGGTTTGGCCGAGCCCGCTGCCGCCGGAGGTGGCAAACAGCACGATCGTTTTGCCGGAAAAGTCGTAGCTCTCCAAAAACGTGCGGATAATGGCCGGGGCCGTATACCACCAGACCGGGAAACCGAGGAAAATGCGGTCATAGGCCGCGATGTTGGCCGCTTTGTCCGCGAGTGCCGGACGGGCAGCGGAGTCTTGCTGCTCGCGCGAGCTGCGGGACGATTTGTCCTGCCAGTTGAGATCCGCACGGCTGTATGCGGCAGCAGGCCGGATCTCATAAAGATCCGCGCCGATGGCGTTCGCGAGCGTTTGCGCGACGCGCTTGGTCGTACCGGTTGCCGAAAAGAATGCGACGAGTGTTTGATTCATGGTTTCAGCCTCCTAAATAAAGCATACAATGCGGTTTTTCTTTCTTCCTTTATTATAAAGAAAACGGTATGCAATGTCTAATACTTATCTTTTATGCTTTTCCATTCTTATTTTATATGGAAACCGGGCCGCCCGAAACGGATGCCCGCATCTGCAAAGCGACTGCGAGAACGGGTTTTGTTTCTTCTGAAAATACCAAACCGCTCTTCCGAACGGCTTTCGGGCCGGGCAAATTGCTTTTTTATTTTCCGCATGGTATCCTGGGTAGAGAAAACACCGAACCAAATGGAGGGAAACCCGCATGGAATGGATGGATGGCAAACCGCGCTGCCGCTGGGCAAACCCGAAAAACCCGCGCTACGTGGCTTATCACGACGAGGAATGGGGCGTGCCCGTCCACGATGACCGCAAACTGTTTGAGATGCTCGTGCTTGAAAGCTTCCAGGCGGGGCTTTCGTGGGAGTGCGTGCTCAATAAGCGTGAGGCGTTTGCGCGCGCCTTTGACAGGTTTGACGCGCAAAAGGTGAGCGGCTACAGCGAGGAGAGATGCCTTGCGCTGCAAAAGGACCCCGGCATCATCCGCAATCTGCAGAAGATCCGCGCCGCGGTGCAGAACGCGCGCGTGTTTCTGGAAATCCAGCGCGAATGGGGCAGCTTTGACCGCTACCTCTGGCACTGGACCGGGGGCAAAACCGTATATGAAACGGATCGGACGCATTCTGCGCTCTCCGACACGCTTTCGAAAGACTTAAAAAAGCGCGGCATGCGCTTCGTCGGGACGGTGACGCTATATGCATATTTACAGGCGGTGGGCGTCGTGTATGCGCACGAGGAAGGCTGCTTTTTGGCGCGGACGCACACAATTTGAAGCGGCATACGATAAGCCGGGCACAGGGGTTGTGCCCGGCTTTTTTCTGTTTTGGCGTTGAAATTTAGCAAAAACGCACGGGAAAATGTTAGCCTAATGAATCTTTTTTATATCTCTTGCATTCTTTTTTCCAATGTGCTATGGTTATACGGTACGAATACAAAACGATGTTTCGATTTACAAGGGGGAATCCGCGTGAAACAGCACAAATTTTGGGCTTGGGCCGCGGTCGTATGCATGATTCTGGCGATCGTGACGGGACATCTGCACAAATAACGCAAACGAAGGGAGAAAATCAAACAATGACGACTTATGGAAAATTGGCATGGTTCATTGGCGGCGTCTTATTCGGTTCCGTGGGGTTCAAGCTGCTCGGCAGCAAGGATGCCAAAACCGCGTATACGCATCTGGCCGCTGCCGCCCTGCGCGCGCAGGACAGCGCAATGAAAACGGTGACCTGCGTGCAGGAAAATGCCGCGGACATTCTGGCGGCTGCGAAAGATCTCAATGCAAAGCGCGCTGCCGAAGAAGCAGCCGGTGTGGTGGACGATACATCGGCAAAAGCTGTCTGACAGCAAAACAAAATGTGAAGGCTGCCTCGGGCAGCCTTTTTTGGAGGTCTGGCGATGAAATTTCAAATCGTACATGAGACGTCCGCGCGCATACGGGTACAGCTCTCTTTACCCCGTATGACGGTCGAGCAGGCGGACCTTTTGGAGACGTATCTGCAAATGGTCCAGGAAATCCAACGCGTGGCCGTACACGAACGGACGTGCTGTGTGATTATCCACTTTGAAGCAGGGCGCGCGAAAATTCTCGACGCGTTAAGCAGGTTCTCCTTTTCCTCCCCACAGGTGCAAAAACTCACGCCTGCCCACACAGGGCGGGCCGTCAACCGCGCTTATCAGGAAAAGCTGTTCCGCATGCTCTTAGGGAAAGGCATTTCGACGCTCTTTTTCCCCGTGCCGCTGCGCATCGCATACACGGTCATCAAGGCCATCCCGTATTTATACCGGGCTGTGCGGTGCTTACTGCGCGGCCAGCTGCACGTGGAGCTGCTCGATGGCATCTCCATTTTCGTGTCGTTACTGCGCGGAGATTTTGGAACGGCGGGTTCCGTTTTATTCCTGCTCGGGCTCGGGGAACTGCTCGAGGAATGGACACACAAACGGTCCATTGAAAACCTGGCCAGCAGCATGTCGCTGCATATCGACCGCGTCTGGCGCAAAACCGCGGAGCGTGAAGAATGCGTGCCGCTTTCACAGATCCAGCCCGGCGACTGTGTAGCCGTACACATGGGTTCGGTCATCCCGCTCGACGGCACGGTTGTAGAGGGCGAAGCCGCCGTCAACCAGGCTTCGCTGACCGGCGAGCCGCTGCCGGTTATGAAACGGCCGGGCAGTACGGTTTACGCGGGAACCGTTGTGGAAGAGGGCAGCTGTGTGCTGCGCGCTGCGGAGGGCTGCGGGAAAAGCCGCTACGACCAGATTGTCGCCATGATTGAGCAGTCCGAAAAGCTGAAATCGGTCGTGGAAAACCGGGCAGCCAGTCTGGCGGACAAACTCGTGCCCTATACGCTCGCGGGCAGCGTGCTGGTTTATCTGTGCACACGCAACGCGGCGCGCGCCCTTTCGGTTTTGATGGTGGACTTTTCCTGCGCGCTGAAACTGTCAATCCCATTGGCTGTCCTGGCCGCAATGCGCGAAGCGGGCCTTTACCACATTACGGTAAAAGGCGGGAAGTTCCTGGAGGCGGTTGCCCAAGCCGATACCGTTTTCTTCGACAAAACCGGGACCTTGACGCATGCCTGCCCGACGGTGGCACAGGTCATCCCGTTTGGCGGGCATGAAGCCTCCGAGATGCTGCGCCTTGCCGCCTGCCTGGAGGAACATTTCCCCCACTCGATGGCAAATGCCGTCGTGCAGGCCGCCCGAAAGCAGCATCTGACCCATGAAGAAATGCATGCCAAGGTCGAATACATCGTCGCTCACGGCATCACCAGTACCGTACAGGGCGAGCGCGTGCGGATTGGCAGCGCACATTTTATCTTCGAGGACGAAGCGTGCCGGATTCCGTCCGGGGAAACGGAAAAATTTGACGCGCTTTCGCCCGTGTACTCCCATTTGTATCTGGCGATTGGGGATGAACTTGCGGCGGTGCTCTGCATCCATGACCCCTTGCGTGCGGAAGCGGCGGACGTGATACGGGCCCTGCACGAGCTTGGGGTGCAGCAAACGGTGATGCTCACGGGCGACAGCGCGCACACCGCCGCAGCGATTGCGGCAGAAGTTGGCGTACAGGCTTACCACGCGGAGGTGCTGCCGGAGGAAAAAGCGCACTTTGTCGAGCAGGCGCGTGCGCAGGGCCACACCGTGCTGATGCTCGGCGACGGCGTCAACGACACGCCGGCGCTCTCCGCCGCGGATGTCGGGGTTGCGATCCGGGACGGGGCACCCCTCACGCAGGAAATTGCGGATATCACGATTGCGGCAGACAGCTTATATGAACTGGTCATCCTGCGGGAAATAGCCGAAAAGCTGATGCTGCGCATCCAGCGGAACTACCGCTTTGTCATTGGATTCAACGGCACATTGATTGTGCTGGGCGCTTTGGGTATCCTCCCCCCTGCCGCCGCCTCGCTGCTGCACAACCTTTCTACGCTGGGAGCGAGCCTGCACAGCATGACGAACCTGCTCGGGCGCAGGGAAGCAGAGATATACCGGAAAAACGGCCCGCCTCCAAAGGAAAGGAACGCGCCGCACTGAGCATGTCAAGCGCACAGCGATTACCGCGTTCCGTTTCCATTAGAAAATAGAGAAGCCTCCGAAACGTAAAACCGTCCGGAGGCTTTTTCAGCCCTTTTTATACGGTCACGCCGCACATTGAAAACAGCGCGCTGCGGACCCCTTCGTACTGTTCGAGGACGGTGGCGTTGCCGGCGGGCACGTCGCAGCCCGCAAAGTCCCCGAGCTTCCACCTGGCGGAAATGTCAAACGTCTTCTGCTGCTTTTCCGGCGTGATGTGCAATGCTGCCAGCGCACTTTCCGTGTAGGGGTAATACTGGCTTTCCTGAAACGCGGTCAAATGCCGTTCGGGCAAAAATTCCACCTTTTTTAAAAGCAGCAAGTACCGCTCTCCCTGTTGCAGCGGCAGATACGCGCTCATCATCGTATTGATATTTTTCACATTCACAAACAAGGTAAGCTCCTCTAAAATCTGCAGTGTCTTTCCGGAAAGGGACGCGTCCCCTTTGTGGACCTTTTCGACGGAAAACGACTCAAACCACGCGTTCGGCGTGATGCTGCGGCCCGTGCACGTGCCCTCGACGACGAGGTCGGCGCCGTCATACAGCGCCTGCGGGACTTTCGAAAAGTCCGACTCGCCGAGCGTTTCGACGGCTTTCGTGAAGTCGTAGCTCGCGGTGTATGTACAGGAATCGATGTCGCCGGAAATATCCGTGTAGGTGCCGCGCACGGCGAAGGCCGCCACGACGCAGACGAGCAGAATGGCGAGCGGGAGAAAATACCACCGGCGTTTCATAAAAGCGCCTCCTCTTTCAAAAGGCCGTCCCGCATGCGGAAGAAACGGCTGCAAAGCGTGGTGAGGTCCTCTTTCAAATGGCTTGCGAGCAGCACCGTCGCGCCGCGCGCGTTTTCCTCGCGCACGATCTGCCGCACGAGCGCGATGCCGTCCTCGTCGAGGGCGTTTGTCGGCTCGTCGAGCATCAAAAGCCGCGGCGATTCCATCACGGCCTGCGCGATGCCGAGGCGCTGCTTCATGCCGAGCGAATACTTGCGGTACGGCCGCGGGTCGTCGGGGTCGAGGCCGACGCGGGTGATGGCCGCGCGGATTTCCTGCGGGCCGATCTTGCGGCGGATGGACGCCAGCGCCTGCAGGTTTTCAAAGCCCGTGTAGTGAGGCCAGAAACCGACGTTTTCGATGATCAGCCCCATATCCGGCGGGAACGTCACGTCGCGGCCGACCTCTTTGCCGAAGACGAACACGCTGCCGCTGGTGGGCAGCATCAGGCCGGCAATCGCGCGCATGAGCATCGATTTGCCGGAGCCGTTGTGGCCATAAAGGCCGTAAATGCCGCCCTCCTCGAGCTGGAGGTTGATATGCTTTAAAATTTCGCGCTTTTTTAAGACCTTTGTATAGTCGCGCACTTCGACCGCGAGCATTCAGGTTTCCTCCTTTATAAATTGGATTAAGTCCGCCTTCCGGAAATAGAGCGCGCTTCCCAAAAACAGGGCGGCGCAGTAAAGGATTTCGACGAGAAGGCTTTTCCAGACGAAAAAGCCGGCGGCGCCGTCGAAAAACTGCGCACGCAGCGCGTCCGAAACCGCCAAGTCCGGATGCCACAGGGCCATCTGCCCGGCCGTCGGCAACAGCGGCATGAGATACCCGGAAAACACGGGCTGGGTGTACAGCGCGGCGGAGAGCAGCAGCGCGCCCGCGTACACGCAGACGGCCAGCACGAACGACTGCGTGAGGCCGAGCTTTAGCGAGAGCAGGTTCTGCGCAAACGAGAGCGTAAAGACGCCGAGCACCTCCAGCGCGAAGAGTTCCACGTACAGTACCGGGCTGCCTACGGGCGAAAACCCGCACGCCGCGCCGACGAGCCCGCACAGCAGGAACACCATGCCCCACGAGACGCAGACCTGCAAAAACAGCCGCGCCGTCTTCTGCCAGAGCCAGCGGCCTTTGCTGCCCACGCGCGTGAAGACGTAGACGTACTGGACGGAAAAGTCCTGCAAAAACAGCGGCGCAAACAGGTAGAGCATCAGAATCCATGGGATATTCAAAAACAACAGCACAAACACCATGCTGCTATCCCCGAGCGCAGGCGGGATGCCGCCGAAAAGGTTTAGAAAAAAGGCCGCGAGGTTCCCGTTCTCCATTTGCAGCGCATTGACAATCGAGATGGCGAACGCGATAATCGAAAGGAGGCTGCGCAAAAGGAAGCGGCCGATCGTTTTCCGTCTCATGCCAACACATCCCTTGCCTTTTTGCATTTGCCGAAGAGTAAAAGGACGACGAGCAAGAGCAAAGCGAGAAAATAGACGAGGTATTGGACGCTCCACACGTTAATGACCGCGGCGCGCGGCGTAAAGCTGTCGAGGCCCAGCATCGAAAAGAGGTACTCGAGGCCGATCCATAATAGAATCGTGGGCAGCGTCAGCACGAGGAAGCGGTTTATATGTACATAGAGCGAGATTGCGTACGTCAAGGCCGAAAAGGCGCCGATGTAGAGGGCGTTTAAAAGGCTTTCGAGGACGTTAAACACGTACGGGTGATTTGCCTGCAGGCCCCACAGGGCGGTGGGCAGATCCATAAAATACGCCCAGTTGTCCTGCAAAGCCGAAGTCCCCGCGGCGTTCTGCGGCGCGCTGCCGGCACACAGGATTAAAAGCAGGAGCTGCTCAAACAGGTAGGGCACCACCGTCAGCACGGCGGCCCCCAAAAACACGACAAGCGCGGCGGAGGTGTAATAGGCGCTTCGCGTCGAGCGGGAGAGGATTTCCTGAATCACGCCGCTGCGCAGCTGGTCATAGTAGCTGTCCGCATACGTCAAGGCGCCAAGGAACGGAAATATTAGTGACATCAGTAAATTTAGGCGAATTGCATAGTCGCTAATGATACCCGGCAGGTGATAATTGATCAGGATATTTCCATTCCACAAGACCCACGCAGGAGAAAGCACCGTCCGATCTATACCGCGAAAGCCCACGATCAATGACAGTGAGATAGCTGCTGTGATTATGACAATCACTACCAGCGCAAAGAAAAACGATTTCTTGCGCAGCATCGTGTGGAGATGGAAGGCAAAGAGTTTATACCACATTGGGATTTCACTCCTTTCTGAAAAATACAAAATCATCGATCGTTTTCCGTCTCATGCCAACACATCCCTTGCCTTTTTGCATTTGCCGAAGAGTAAAAGGACGCCGGCCGCAAGGAAAATGACAAAATAGAAAAAGCAGCCCACCATGTTATAGCTACTTCCCGGACCAATCTGGGCGACAATTCCCGGCGGCTGCAGCGTCGAAAAGAAATACTCCCCGATATACTCAAAGACAATCCACAGGAAAATGCCCGGCAATGTCAAGACGAGGAACCGATTCCGATGAAAATAAAGGGACAGCGCGTAAACAAGCACCGCGAAGGAGCCGCCTAAGGCCGCCTGCACACAACTGAGCAGCAGATTATAAAGATACGGATGATTCGCCTGAAAGCCCCAGAAGATGCCCAGGACGTCGGATAGATACCCCCAGTTATCTCTTAAAGGGGTCATGCCGCCGACGTTTTGCAGGGGCGCACCCGCACACAAAACGGCTAAGATGATTTGTTCAGCCACATAGGGAATCAGACAAATGAGGAAAGCGCCGAGAAACGTCACCAAGGCCCCCATCGAATAATAGGCGCCGCGCGAGGAACGAATCATGATTTCCGGAAGCGCTGAACTTTTCATTTGGTCATAGGCACTGTCTGCATAGGCGAGCGGCGGCAAAAAGGGCATCAGAAAAAGGCCAAATAGTCCCGTCCATTGAGAATAGTTCATACCCAAATTGGTGCCTGTATAATCTATGATCGCATTCGTGTTCCACAGATACCAGGCAGAAGGAATCACATTCCTGTCATATCCAATCATTGGAATCATGATTTGAAATAAAAAGATTCCCGTAATCGCCATTGTGATGAGCACCGCGAAGAAAAACGATTTCTTGCGCAGCATTGTGTGGAGATGGAAGGCAAAGAGTTTATACCACATGGGAACTTCCCTCCTTATGGGAACCAATGTTAAAAGGAAACATGGATTTGCCGCCGCGTTCTGTGGGGGACTTCCAAATTGAACAAGCAGATTCGATTCCCGGCAAACGCTTCTATTTTTTACCTACTTATAGTTTACCCCCCCTGCATAGAAAGTCAACCTATTTCATCAAATTTCTTTTAAAAATTTGTAGAAAAAGCGAGGTTTTTTTGAATTCCGCATTTTTCGGACTTTGTTACGGACCGGCAAACAAAAAAACGCCCGCCCTGCAAGGAAACAGGGTGGGCGTTTGGGGAAACAAGCGTTTTCAGGATTTTAAGGGCAGGGAGTCCCGGCACTGGGAAAGGACGGCGCGCAGGGCGGACCGTTTGAGGCAGCGGCTGTCGTTTGTGACGTATATGGAAAGCGCTTCGGGGCGCAGAAGGCACTGGGCCGTTTCCCGCAGCGTCTGCAGGGAAACGGCGGCATAGCGCGCGGCTGTCTCCGCAAGGGACGGCGGTTCCTCCCCCTTCGCCGCACAGAAAAGGCCGATGTCTTCATTATACCGCGCGGCGTCATCGAGACGGGCAGACTGATTCTTCGTAAAGAAACAGAGGGACTCGAGCCGGTCTGTTTCCGTCAAATTTTCACGCGCATCGATCAGAACGTAAAAGATTTGCCAAAGACTTTGCAAGAGATCTGCTGCGTCCACGGACGTTTCCATGCACAAACAACGCGCAAAATGGAATTCCTCTACATACGAAAAGATTTCATCGGTCCACGCCCGTTCCTCCCGCAGAGACATCGAGAGACGGGAACCGTCCCCGCCGCCCAAAATGCTGCAAAGCAGATCGACCGCATAAGGATTTGCGTCCGGCTCGACATCAAAGCAAAGCATCACATCGGAAACATCGCCCGTTCCCGGGATGATGTGGTCGTCGCGCGCTGTACGGGCTGCAAAACCGCGGGGGATTTGTGCGGCGGCACGCAAGGGCTGGGGGGTTGGATGCTCAACGGCCTCCAAGCGGTGCAAAAACGCGCGCCAAAGGGCGAGTGGAAAACAGCCAGTCGCGACAACCCAGACAGAATCCTGACCCAGCAAGCGCCTCTGCCAACGACAAGCCTGCTCACAGGTAACGCCCTCCACCGATTCATGCGTTCCCATAATCGGCAGCGCACGTTTGCGAGCACGAAAATACTGCGCCTGGACAAATTGATAAAATGGAAACGGCGCATACGAAATCTGTTTGCATACGACGGCCTTTTCCCGAAGAAATGCACTTTCGTCTGCTTCGAACGGCTCAAACAGCTTCAAGAAAAGTACACATGCCTGCGGCAGATTTTCTGGAGAAACGGTCAGCAAAAGCTCCATGAAATCGTGGCCCGTTTTCCCGCGCAATGTGGCGCCAAGTTTTGCCAAATCGCTGTAAAGCTGCTTTTGCGGAAGCCCCGGCAGCAAACGGAAAAACAAGTGCTCCACAAGGTGCGAAATACCGAGCGTTTGGGCCGTTTCATAAACCGGTCCAGCCGGAAAATACAAGCCCAAACACGCACTGTGCAGCGCCGGATTCGGACGAAAGACGGTATGCATGGATTAGAAAAGGTAATTTGTAACGATCGGCTCGCGGTGCTGCGTGACGTCGTTAAAATATTCGTGGTAGCAGATGCCGAGGAAGCCGCCGGAGACGTTATAGACGTTCGTAAAGCCGTTGCCCTGCAGAGCCATCACCGCGTTGTAGCTGGTCTGGCCGATCTGGCACTGCACATAGACGGGCCGGTCGCGCGGGATTTCGTCTAAGCGGCTGCGCAGCTGGGCCATCGGGATATTGACGGCCGTCTTCACGTGGCCTTTCTCATACATGGCCGCCGGGCGGACGTCGAGGATATAGGCGCCGGATTCCACCAAGCCGCGCACGGCGCTGACGGGAACCTGGCGGAACGCGTGCTGCAGCAGGTTGCCGGCCACGAGGCCCGCGTAGTTCCCGACATCCTTCGGCGTCGAGAACGGCGGCGCATAGCAGAGCTCCAGATCCCGCAAATCGTCGACCGTGCCGCCGAATTTGAGAAGCGTCGCCACGACGTCGATGCGCTTGACGGCGTCGCCCTTGGAGATGGCCTGGGCGCCCAATACCTTGCCGGTGGGGACTTCAAAGATCAGCTTATAGTGCAGCGGGCAGGTGCCGGGCATGAGGCTGACGATGTCCTTCGGCAGCACGTAGGCGAAGTCGTACGGGATGCCCGCCTGTTCGCACTGCGCGGCGGTCAGGCCGGTGCTCGCCGCGTTGTAGGAGAACACCTTGATGCAGCTCGAGCCGATGAAGCCCGTGTTGCGCACGGGGCGGCCACAGAGATGGTCCGCGGCCTGGCGGGCCTGCTTCTGCGCGGGGCCGGCCAGCTGGAGCATCATCGGCTTGTGCGTTAAGGCGTTGAAGACCTCAATCGCGTCGCCCACCGCGTAGATATCCGGGTCGCTCGTGCAGTAATTCGGGTCCACCACAATCGCGCCGCGCGGATTCATCTGCAGGCCCGCCTGCGCCGCCAGCGCGGTGTCCGGCCGGACGCCCACCGCCATTACGACGGCGTCGCCCTCGACCGTTTTGCCGGACTGCAGCTTCAGATTCGACTGCTCGAACGCGACGACCGAATCGCCGACAATCAAATCCACGCCCTGGTCGAGCATTTCCTTTTGCAGAATCTGCACCATATCCAGATCGTACGTCCGCAAAATCTGCGGCATCGCCTCCACAAGCGCCACGGCATAGCCTGCTTCCCGCAGATTGACGGCCACCTCGACGCCGATAAACCCGCCGCCGATGATGGACACGCGCTTTGCGTCCTGTTCTTTCAGGAAGGTGTAGAGGCTGTGGACGTCCCCGACGGTTTTGACGGTAAACAGGTTGGCGCTTTCGATCCCCTGAATCTTCGGGATCACCGCGTTGGCACCCGGCGACAGGACCAATTTATCGTACGGTTCCTCGTATTCGCGGCCGCTTGAGAGGTCTTTGACGCGGACGGTTTTCTTTTCGCGGTCAATCGAGAGGGCCTCGTGGCAGGCCCTGGCGTTGATATTATACGTCGCATGCAGCGACTGCGGCGTATTGAGGACCAGCTTTTCCGTCTGGTCCACCGTCTCGCTTAAACGGTACGGCAGGCTGCAGTTGGAATACGACAGATACGGGCCCTTTTCCAGCAGCACGATCTCTGCCTGTTCATCGAGCCTTCTTAAACGGGCCGCCGCACCGGCGCCGCCGGTATTTCCGCCAACAATGACATATTTCATATAGAAAGCCTCCTTTATTTTAGCGGTTTCGTTTCTTTCATCTTACCATGTGTGCGGCGTCTTGTCAACATGGATGTAAAAATAAAATTAACATCATATTTCCCGCGCTTATGCGATCGCACGCCGGAGGAGGAGCAGGTCCGCGACGGTCAGCGTGCCATCGCCGTTCATGTCGGCGGCCAGGCGGGCGAGCGGAGAAAGCAGGGAATCGTCCTCGCTGAGCAGGTACGCATGCAGCCGCTCGTAAGACGCCTCATCCGGGGCGCCGCTGCCAAGGAGGTCCCCCATCACGACCGCGACGCAGTAGGCGTACACTTCCCCATCGCGCTTTTCGACCAGGTAGCAGCCGGTCGCAACGGCGCCAGTCTGCATCTGCACGCCTTCCGCAGTGTAGACGGCAAGCTCCGCACCCGCGACCTGGCCGCCGCTTTCCCGGAAATAGCGCACCTTCGCGCCGGCGACACTGACCGGTTCGGGAAAATAGAAGTAACCGCGGTCTGGGTTCTGCGGCTCCACCGCCGAGGAAGCGAAGCCTTCCGGCGGTCCCTGGTCTTCGGGCACGGCGGCAGCGCCAAGGACTTCCTCACTCCAAGTCTCCGCCGGCGTTGCCTGCCCCGAAAAATACCGGAAAGCGGCCGTCTCCCCGCCGGCGGTTGTATAGGTAAAGACGTTGTCCGCATGGACCACAAAATCGAACGCATCGCCGGGCTGCGGCGCCTGGAACGCATCGGTCAAAGAAACGGTCCGGATGGTATGGGTCAGGCAGAAGCAGGCCGAAAAGAACAACGTGCCGTCCTGTTGTGTCAGCGCATACAGGTACCGGTCATAATAGCACGCGCCGCGCAGGGTGCCGGGGAGCGGGTCGGAAAAGGTGGAGATGGAAACGCCGTCTGTTTCCTGCGTCAGTGTATATTCGACGCCGTCGCCGCGCGCCAGCCAGGTATCCGACGCCTGCGCCTGAAAAGCCGGCTGCAAACAGCAGGCCACACTCACGATGACCACACACAGCAAAATGGTGAGAATCCGTTTTTTGACCATTCCCGATCCCTCCTGAATTTTCAAAAGTAACTGGCGGTTTCTTCCAGCCTTCAAGGAATAGGATACAGGGCGCCGCAGGATTTGTCAATCGCTCCTGCATAAAAATTTTCCGTATTTTAAAATTTCTTTTCGTATTTTGTGGAATCCGAAGCGGCGTTTTGGCGAGGGTGGATTGGATATAAAAAATAGAATAACACCCTATTGACAGACGTCCCGCCGGGTAATAAGATAGGACGGATGTAAAATAAAAAATAATATCCATAAGAAAGGCGGAGCGGTATGCATTTCTATGAAGAGCTGGTCATGCAGACGCAGCGGGTTTACTCCCAATATGCCGGCATTTACGCCGCGGGCGGCACGCCGTACGTGCGCACGGACAAACCGCCTCTGCCCTACCCGGAGCAGATCGCGCGTCTGGTCCGGGAAATCCGGGAAGCCGACTGCGTCGTTGTAGGCGGCGCCTCGGGGCTGTCTGCCGCCGGGGGCGGTGATTTCTACTATGCGGACAACGCATCCTATCGAAAATATTTCGGGAAATACGCGGAGAAATATCATTTCAAGGGTGCTTTCGACGGCATGATGCACCACTGGGACACGCGGGAAGAATTCTGGGGATACCTCGCCACCTTTCTCCATACGACGCAGACGGCGCCCCTGCGCGCGCCCTATATCGATTTGCAGGCGCTCCTGCAGGGGAAGGATTTCTTTATCCTGACCACAAACCAGGACACGCAGTTTGTCAAACTGTACCCAGAAGAGAAAGTGGCGGAAATCCAGGGGGACCACCGCTTCTTCCAGTGCGCGGCATGCTGTACCGACGACACGTGGGACGCCGTACAGCCGGTCGCGGAAATGGTGCGGGCCATGGGGCCGCGCACGGCGGTTCCAGCCGGCATGATCCCCCGCTGCCCGCACTGCGGCGGGGAGGCGTTCCCGTGGGTGCGGGGATACGGGAACTTTTTGCAGGGCAAAAAATACGAGGCGCAATACGAGAAGATTTCCCGCTATGTGCTGTCGCACAAAGAGAAAAAGGTGCTGTTTTTCGAATTGGGCGTCGGCCGCCTGACCCCCATGTTCATTCAGGAACCGTTTTGGCATTTGACGCTTGCGTTCCCCCACGCGCGGTATATTGCAGTAAACCAGCAGTACAATTTCCTGCCCAAAGAGTTGGAGGAAAAGGGCATGGTCATTGTCGAAGACATCGCCAAGGTGCTGCGGGATGCACGCGCGCAAGCCGGCAAAGGAGGAAACACCGCATGACACGCACCGAAACGCCGCAGACGCGCCTCGTGCAAAAGCTGCGGTCGGCAGACGCTTTTTTAATCGGCGCCAGCAACGGCCTATCGATCACGGAGGGGCTGCATCTTTTCGCGGAGAACCAGGCTTTTGACACGCTGTTCGGCGATTTCAAGCGGAAGTACGGCCTGACGTGCCTTCTGCAGGGAATGGCCGCGCGGTGGCCGTCGGAGCAGGAGAAATGGTGCTTTTGGGCCCGCTCCATCCACCACTACTGCGCCACCTACCAGCCGACCCCGGTCATGCAGGATTTGCGGGCAATTGTGGGGAACAAAGACTATTTCATCGTCACCTCCAACGGGGAAGGGCATTTTGAGCGCTGCGGCTTTCTGCCGGAAAAGATTTACGAGGTGGAAGGCAGCTGGCTGGAGATGCAGTGCGCACGCCCGTGCCACGACGCGCGCTACCCGACCTTGGAATGGGCAGAGACGGCATTTGCCGCGCAGAAGCAGGGAAAGATTCCGGCCTCCCTGGTCCCGCGGTGCCCGAAATGCGGCGGCCCGATGGAGATTCACATGGCCGGAGGGCCAAATTTTCTGCCGGACCTGGACGCGCAGCGGCGGCTGCAGGCCTTTCTGCGGCGCTATCACGGGAAAAACCTCCTGCTGCTGGAACTCGGCATCGGCTGGCGAAACCAGCTCATAAAAGCGCCCCTGATGCGCTTGGCCGCACAGGAGCCCAACGCCACTTATGTAACGGTCAATCTCGGGGAAATTTTCATTCCCGACGCCATCCGGGAAAAATCCTTTGGATTGGACGGCTCGCTGGATCAAGTATTATCCGCTCTGCGAAAGGCGTGTGAAAGGACACTTTCCCGGGAAAACAGAACGTAAAAAACCTGCACGGGGCATTGGCTGCGTGCAGGTTTTTCTTTGCTTTTCTTTGGACGGCGCGGCCCTGTACAGGCGGCGGGCGGACGGCAAAGGATGCCATGGGAACCCTCGAAAACGATCAGCCCAATGCGACGTCGAGGATCATCATCAGAGAAAAGCCCACCGCGAAGGAAAGGACCCCGACGTTCGAATGGCTCCCCTGTGACATTTCGGGAATCAGCTCCTCCACGACCACATAGAGCATGGCGCCGGCCGCGAAACTGAGCAAAACGGGGAGCGCCGGCGCGAGCCGTTCCGCCGCGAGCAGCGTGACCAGCGCGGCAGCCGGCTCCACCACCCCGGAAAGGGCACCGTTCCAAAAGGCTTTGGCCTTGCGCATACCTTCCGCGCGCAGCGGCATGGAAACGATCGCGCCTTCCGGGAAATTCTGAATGGCAATGCCTACGGAGAGCGCCAGCGCGCCCATGCCGGTCATTTCCGTACTGCCGGACAGCACGCCCGCATAAACCACGCCCACGGCCATGCCTTCCGGGATGTTGTGCAGCGTCACGGCGAGCACCATCATGGTTGTGCGCGGCAGCTTGCTTTGGGGGCCTTCGGCCTGCTCGCTTTTTTGGTGCAGATGCGGTACGAAATGGTCCATCGCCAAAAGGAAGAGAATGCCGATCCAAAAGCCGAGCGCCACGGGCAAAAACGACCAGACGCCCATATCCGCAGCCTCCTCGAGCGCAGGCATAAGCAAACTCCAAATGGACGCGGCCACCATCACCCCCGAGGCGAACCCGGTCAATGCCCGCTGCAGCCGGTCACCGAGCGCCTGCTTCATGCCGAATACGCAGGCCGAGCCGAGGACCGTCCCCAGAAGCGGCAAAAGTAAGCCATATACCGTATGCAAAATCATCTTCCAAACCTCCTGACGGCACAAAAGCGGCCCTGCCCTGGAATCGTCCGGCACGGCGCATGTGCCCTTTCTGCCGATGAATTTTTCACATTTGCTTGCTGCCATTATACCATATGGCGCAGCGGCTGTGGGAATCAAATTTTATGCAGACGAAGGATTCTTCGGTTTGGCCGCTGGCCGCATAAAATAAAATTGCGAAGCGCCGATTGACAAAGCGAAGCCCTTTCGATAAGATAAAAAGCACATGCACCGCAACACAGAAAAAGCGCATAGTCCCCCGCCGTTTTGCAAACGCCCTGCCAGACATTGCGCCTAGAACTTGTGTCTTAGAAACGATACAAGGCGCGGCCGGGCGGATTGGCAAATCGGCATGCAACAGCCGCGCGAGCAGGGCCGCTATGTGCCGCCTGATGAGGAGGAAAAATCAAAATGGAAAGTAAAATTGCTTCGCTGCTCAAGCTCCGCAGCCATCCGGTTGCGGTTTACCGCACAACCCAATGCCCGGAAAATGCGATGCAGTTCCAGGAAGGCAAATGGGGCTGTGTCGTTTCCATGCTGCACGCTTCCGCGACGAAAGGGATCACGGCGGCGTTTTCCGATAAAACCGTCGTGTGCAAAGGCGGCCGCGCGGGGACAGGGATTGAACCGTTTCAAACGGGCGTCATCGAATACTTCCTGTCGGTCGGTGGAAAGGGGCCAAAGAAAGGCGAATTTTATAAAAGAAGCCCCGCGTTGGCACTGGACTACATGAACGCGATGCCGGAATATCGAACGGACCATTATCTTGTCTTGACACCGCTTTGCAATGTGGAGGCGGAACCCAAAGAACCCTTAGACGGCGTCATCTTTTTGGTAAATGCCGACCAACTTTCCGGCCTTGTGACCCTCTCAAACTTTGACAGCGAGCGCTCAGACAACACCGCTGTGACGTTTGGCGCCGGATGTGCGCAGTCTATCCTGTTTCCATTCTCGGCGGAAAATACAAATCAGAAGTGCTATATCGGGCTGACGGATCCATCCGCAAGAAAGTACATTCGCGGCGACCTGCTCTCCTTCAGTATTCCGTGGGCCCGCTTTCAGAAAATGGAAGCGATGGCCGAGGAAAGTTTTCTGACAAAAGAAACCTGGAACGCGATTGCAGACCGCTTGGAAGGCCCCGCATCCTCCCGCTGAGCGCACCGCCCACCTTCTGCCGTGTGCCAAACCGAAGGCTGGCCCCGTGAAAGCAGGAAACTTGAAAAAGAGCTGCTGCTTTTTGCTGGCCGGCGGGCGAAAGTGAGAAATGAAAATAAGAACCGGCCCCTCCCCGCGCATGGCAGGAAGGGGCCGGTTGTTCTATTGCTCTAGGATGCTTTACCGGCAGTCGACCGTAAAGAGCTTGTACGTATTGCCGTCAATCTGGCAGTAAACGCCGACCGTGTCGCCGCGGCCCGTGACCGTCAGGCGGCAGAGGTAGCGGCCCTGCGCGTCCGGATAGGCGTCCTTCACAATGCTCGTCTTTAGCATGTCGCCGTTCGCCGTATTAAACGTATAGCTAGCAGATGGATCATCGGGCTTGACCCAGAACTGATACGTCTGGCCGACCTGCATCGAAAAATCGACCGTCGTGTCGCTCGTTAATGGCCGCTCGACGACCTGCATCGTGAAGAGTTTCACGCCGTTTACATAGATGCCGGTCGTGTCGTGCTCGCTCCCCGGCGCGCCGAGGCCGTAGAGCGTGTAGGTGCCCTGTTTTGTCGCGGGATTCCAGGGGGTGACCGTGTCCGTCGCGATGGACTGGCCGTTGCCGGTCATGAACGCGAAGTCAGAAAGCGGCTTCTCACTTTGAAACGTGACCGTGAATGTGCTCGACTGCGGGATTTCGATCACGTCATCCGGCGACGCAATGTCGACAACGCTGCCGTCTTGCAGCTGAATCGAGGAAAAGACGTGCGGCGTAAACGCGGCGTCGATCGTGACCTCGCCTTCGGGCTGCGTGAACGTAAACGAGCCGTCCTCGTTTTTCGTTACCGGGACCGCGCTGCCGTCCTCGTCCGTGACGGTGACCGTCTGGACGTCGTAGCCGTCGTCGGGCTTCGGCGTGACGGTGACCGTGTCGCCCGCGTGCGGGCGGGTCGTGGAGACGTCCACCTCGCCGTTCTCGGTCTTACCGATGTCCGGCCGGTACGTCGGGTTCGAGGAGCCGCCGCCGGAGGGCGGTGCCGGCGGGTTGACGGGCGTCTCGGGGTCGGGCTCAGGCTCGGGGTCGGGCTCGGGGTCTTGCACGCTCACATGGAGTGTATAGTTCGCCGTCGTCGTGCCGTCCTCGGCGGTCACGGTGAAGGTCCACGTCGCGCCGTCGTCGCTAGTGGTCAGCGTGTCGCCATAAGTCGCGCCCACCGCCGCTGTGATTTGAATGTCGTTAGCCGTCGGCAGAGAAGAACCGGCGGGCAGGGTGACGGTAAAGGTATTGGCTTCGCCGGGCGCCGCCTCTGTGCCCTTCACGGTCACGCTCTTCACGTTCGTATCCGAGGAAAGCTGCCTCCAGGACGCCGTGAGCGTGAGGTCTGAGATGACGGTATTGGTGACAAAGTTCCATGCCGTGTCGTCGCTGTACCAACCGACAAATTGATGCCCTTCGTTCGTTGGCGCTGGGTTTGGCGCAGAAACCTTGCCACCGGAGTTCGCATACGCCGCGGCGAATGCATTCTCACCATTCATAAAGGTAACTTTGAAAACCCGCGGCGCGTCAGGGTTAAATGCCATTAAAACGGGATATCGGTCTGGTGTTTCGCCCGTCAGCGTCTGCCCCCAGATGTTGCTATCTTGTCCATCTTGCAGCAGCCAGGCCACTTCGCCGGAGGCAAACTGGGTGGGAGTCTTGAGCTCTGCGCCAGTGTTGCTAGCTGTCGGACCTCCGATGCCAGAATCGGCTTTACCTTGTTCGTAGTAGCAGTTTGCGACGGTGCCGACAACATTATATCCGACCACGCCGCCGACAGAGCTGCCGCCGTTGACCGTGCCGGTATTATAGCAGTTTGTAACGGTGCCGAGCCCACTATTCTGTCCGACCACACCGCCGGTAAAGGCACCGTCGCTGACCTCGCCGGTATTGTAGCAGTTTGCGACGGTGCCGCCGGAGTTATATCCGACCACGCCGCCGGTAGAGTCAACGCTGCCGCTGACCTCGCCAGCATTTGAGCAGTTTTCGACGGTGCCGCTGTCATTCTGTCCGACCACGCCGCCGATAATGTTGCCGCTGACCGCGACGGTGTTGTGGCAGTTTTCGATGATGCCGCCATTATTCTGTCCGACCACACCGCCGGCAAAGACATTGCCGCTGACCGTGCCGGTGTTGGAGCAGTTTGCGACGGTGCTGATCACACTATTCTCTCCGACCACGCCGCCGGCAGAGTTGCCGCTACCCGTGACCGTGCCGGTGTTGGAGCAGCTTTCGACGGTGCCGCTGTCATTCTGTCCGACCACGCCGCCGGCAGCGCTGGAACGTCCGCCGCTGACTGTGCCGGTATTGGAACAGTTTTCGACAGTGCCGCTATTCTTTCCCACCACGCCGCCGGTAGGGCCCTCGCCGTTGACCGCGACGGTGTTGGAGCAGTTTGCGACGGTGCCGCCGGAGTTATATCCAACCACGCCGCCGATAATGTTGCCGCTGACCGCGACGGTGTTGTGGCAGTTTTCGATGGTGCCGCCATTATTCCGTCCGACCACACCGCCGACATAGCTGTTGTCGATGACGCTGACCGTACCGGAAACCGTCAGGTTTTCCACCCTGCTGCCAGAGCCGATATACCCAAACAGGCCCTGATTTTCAGAATTCGAGTTGATATACAGCCCCTTTATGCTGTGACCCTACCCATCAAACGTGCCGGTGAAGGACCTGAAAGATGCACCAATCGGCTCCCAAGAACCCTTGTCCTCGCCCTCGCCGTACTCCTTCGACATATCAATATCCTTCGTCAGCACGTAGCTGGCGCTTCGATAAGTATTTTCTGTGTCCGCATTCATCAAATTCCGGGCGCGTTCGAGTGTCGCCAAATCCGGAATTTCATAGGGCGACGCCGGCGTGCCGCTGCCGCCCTCCCGGTTGCTTTGGAGGATGGGGCGGCCCAGCAGCGCGCTCATTTCCCAGGTGGAGTCGAAGTTCCAATCTTCAAAACTTGCTTGATTGGCAAAGTCCTCTGCGGAAAGGGGCTGGGTTGGATCCTCACCATCGTTTCCTGAGCCGCCAATGCCTTCGTCTGCTGTATCCGTTAAGTAGCAGCAGTTTGTGACGGTGCCGCCGTTATATCCGACCACGCCGCCGACATATGAGCTGCCATTGACCGCGCCGGTATTATAGCAATTTTTGACGGTGCCGCCCGCATTAATATATCCGACCACGCCGCCGGCAGAGAAACCGTCGCTGACCTCGCCGGTGTTATAGCAGTTTTCGACGGTGCCACCCGTATGAATATATCCGACCACGCCGCCGGCAGAGCCGCTGCCGCTGACCGCGACGGTGTTGTGGCAGTTTTCGATGGTGCCGCCATTATTCCATCCGACCACACCGCCGACAGAGCCGTTACCTCTGATCGTGCCGGAAACCGTCAAGTTTCGCACGGCACTGTTTGTGCCGCTCATATAGCCAAACAGGCCCTGATAGGTAGAATCCGAGTCGATATACAGCCCCGTGATGCTGTGACCCTGCCCATCAAACGTGCCGGTAAAGGGCGCGTTTTCCGTGCCGATCGGCGTCCAAGTTAACGGGCTGCCTGACCATTGGTTGGTTTCTGGGTTATATGTAC